>ERZ780034.247-NODE-247-length-21592-cov-3.24423_pt1 | contig 21592 bp, 24 predicted proteins | sample MGYA00511855_ERZ780034 | MGnify/ENA primary metagenome ERZ780034 (study PRJEB29588, sample SAMEA2148024) | human gut metagenome | biome: human gut; feature: human-associated habitat; material: faeces | place: Denmark | collected 2008/2010 ...
TGACCTCCAATGTCGTGGCTCCAATAGCAATAAAGTACATTTGAGGCTGTGCTGTTGAAATAAGGCTGGAAGTCGAGCGACTTCCAAGAGATCATGGCGTCACCCGAAAAGCCTATCTGGTAACGATGGTTGCCAAGTCCGCCCCAACGGTGGTAAAGCATTGGGCGAGTGTCGCGGTTACGCTCCATGTCGGAGAACATCACATAATTTATCCACCACGTGTTGTTAAGGTTGGTCAGCTTCTTGTCGTTAACCCATTGTTGCCAATCAAGCCACCAGAAGTCAACGCCATCTTTCTCCATGGGATGAAGCACGTTGTTGAGCCATCCTGTCATGAAACGCTTGTTTGAGCCCTCATAAGGTATGTCCTTGTGCAGAGCCGTGTCGTTGCCCATCCATTCAGACATGGCCGACCATTTCTCCTCCCACGTCTTTATGCCGTCGGCGGGATGGAGGTTCATGGTCACCTGCAGCTTGTTGTCCTTGACCCAGCTCAGGAATCCCTTGGGGTTGGGGAAGAGGGAGCGGTTCCATGTGTAACCCGTCCATCCGCCTCGCGGGGCTTGATTGTAATGCCAGTCCATGTCGATCACAAGCACGTCGAGCGGAATGTTATACTGATGGAAGTTGTCCACGAGCTCACGAAGCTCGTCATCAGAATAGCTCCAATAGCGCGACCACCAGTAGCCGAAGGCATAACGAGGCGGCAAAGGCACCTTGCCTGAGAACTTGGTGAACATGCGAAGCGCCTTCTTGTAGTCGTGGCCATAGGCCAGGAAATACCAGTCTTGGGCCTTAGTCGTGTCGGGCCGTTCCTCAACCCACGGCCACTCGCTACGGTCGAAGAGATACGACTTTGAATCGTTGATTAATGTCCATCCGCTCTTGGAGAGCACCCCGTCTTCAATGGGCATTGGCTTGCCATTACGCAAGTCGCCATCATAGCCGTCGAGCGTACGGTAAGTTCCCTTCAGGTTGCCATCGTCTTTCTGTCCGGGTTTCCATGAGAAAGGCAGCGCACCTTTCTTCTTTGCCGAGACGATGGAAAGGTTGGCGGAGGTGAAGGGACCTTTACCCTTTACGTAAGTAATGGTCATGGCGTCGGTACTGATGCGCACCGTCTTTGACTTGTCGCTCACCTTGTAGCTCACGGGAGCGTAATCCCTGATGACCGCCACCTGCGATTTGTTGTCCACGAACTTGCCGTCAGGCGCATACTCAAGCCTGGCTGCGCCATCATCTGGCTGCGCCATCATCTATCATCGTGATGCGCACGTTACCGTCTTGATAAGCCACGTTGGCCGACGTTTGCGCCGATGCTGGCACGCCAAGGGCGGCAACAGCAAGCGTTAAAAGCATTGTTTTCATATTGTTTGTAATGTTTAAAGATATATTTATACTACATGAACTTTTTAAGTTCCTCGTAAACGCGCTCAACAGGAAGACCCATGACGTTATAAAAACTGCCGTCGATATGGGTAACGCCTATATACCCAATCCACTCTTGCACGCCATAAGAGCCAGCCTTGTCGAACGGCTTGTAACGGTCAATATAATAATTTATCTCATCATCGGCCAACTGCCTGAAAGTCACGGCCGTGACGTCAGAGAACGACTTGCTTCCCCGCGTGGTCTTTATAGTCACGCCTGTCACGACATGATGGGTGTGCCCGCTCAACCGGTGCAGCATGTCACGTGCCGCTTCAGCGTCTTTAGGCTTGCCCATTATCTCACCGTCGAGTATGACCACGGTGTCGGCGGTGAGCAATATCTCATCATCGGTTATGTCGTAAGCGTCAGCTTTCTCCCTGGAAATATACTCTGACACGCTTTCCGCTGGTATGTCTTTGGGAAACTTCTCTCCCACTCCACGTTTCACCCTCACCTCAAAGTCGAGGTCAAGTCCCTTGAGCAACTCACGCCTTCGAGGAGAGTTGCTCGCCAAAATCAACTTTTTCAATGCTGAATACTTCCTTATATATTTATCACCACCCAAAAGCCTTTGATGAGCTGAGCCATTTGCCTTGGGCACGCAACACTTGCTCCAGAACATCGCGCGCGCAGCCGTTTCCGCCACTGTAAGGCGAAACGTAAACCGACATCTGACGTATCTCCTCGCATGCGTCGCTTGGGCAACACGGACAACCGACACGCTTCATTATCTCATAGTCGGGGATGTCGTCGCCTACATATATTATATTGTCATCGCTGAGACCATGCTCCCTCAGGAACATCTCATAGGTCTTGATCTTAACCGAGCATTTCATGAACACGTCGGTCATGCCAAGATACTCGTAACGCTTCCTGATTGCCTCCGAGTCGCCACCTGTGATAATGGCGCACTTGAGACCCATCTTGGCGGCAAGCTGTATGGCATAGCCATCCTTGATATTGAGCGTACGCAATGGCAAGCCATTTTCATCCATCGACACGGTATTTGCCGATAGCACGCCATCGACATCAAAGATGACCGCCTTTATCTTTTCAAGGTCATATTCTATCATAAGCAATGTGTTTGTTCGTATGCAAAGTTACAACAAATCCCTTAATGTATATTGCCTGAGGCACATTTAATTGACCAAGACCACAAGATTATCCTCTATCATCACAAAAAGACAACAATTGCATTTTATTTGTGACAGTATGAGAAAATAAAACCGCGAAAACATTGCCAATTAATAATAATTGAGTAACTTTGCTTGCAAATTAAATAACAAAGAGAGAAAACCAAAACAAAACATGAGTCAATTAATAAAGCCAAAAGATTATAAGACGCTCTTGGATCGTCGCCAGACAGAGCATGGCATCAAGATGATAAAAGAGTTTTTCCAGCAAAACCTCTCCACCGAGCTTCGCCTCAGCAGAGCCACGGCGCCATTGTTCGTGCTCAAGGGCTTGGGCATCAACGACGACCTCAACGGCGTGGAACGTCCAGTATCGTTCCCTATCAAGGACATGAATGAGGCAAAGGCAGAGGTGGTGCACTCTCTGGCAAAATGGAAACGACTGACTCTCGCCAAGTTCGGTGTGGAGCCAGGCTATGGCATCTATAACGACATGAACGCCCGACAACCTGCACTCGCTATATGTTGACCAATGGGACTGGGAGGCGGTAATCACCAGCGAACAACGCACCATCAGTTTCCTGGAAGACATAGTGAAAAGAATTTACAGCGCCATTCTTCGAACGGAGTTTCTCGCCTGCGAGAATTTCCCGCAGCTCAAGCCTTTCCTGCCAAGGGAGATTCACTTCATCCACTCGCAAGACTTGCTCGACATGTATCCAGACTTGACCCCACACGAGCGTGAGAACGCCATCTGCGAAAAGTATGGCGCCGTGTTCGTGGAAGGCATTGGAGGGAAACTGTCGGACGGCAACAAGCATGACGGCCTCGCGGCCGACTTCCGCGGCCGACTACGACGACTGGTCCACAATATCAGAAAACGGCAAGGCCGGACTAAATGGCGACATCCTGATTTGGTATCCCGTGCTTGGACGCTCGTTTGAGCTTAGCTCGATGGGCATACGTGTAGACAAGGAGAGCTTGATACGCCAGCTGAAGATTGAGCATCAGGAAGAACGCGAGAAGCTATATTTCCACCAGCAGTTGCTCAACGACAAGTTGCCCCTCAGCATTGGCGGCGGCATAGGCCAAAGCCGCCTCTGCATGGTGATGCTCCACAAGGCGCATATCGGTGAAATACAGGCAAGCATCTGGCCAGAGGACATGCGCGAGGAATGCGCAAAGCTCGGCATGCCACTCATTTAGCAAGATGTCAACTTAGCTCCAATTTCAATCCAAGGCGCAACTTCTCAATAGCGGGGTTGCGCTTTCTCATGGCATCGAAGACCTCCAACTTGGTAAGAGCGCGCTCGTTCTCGTTTTGCTTGGCCAGACGAGGCGAGAACTCTATCAAGCTGTTGTGAAGACGCACACGCATGGTAGCACGGATGTTTTTCTTGATGGCTGATATTTGGTCAAGAAGCAACTGATTGTCCACCACGACTTCCATGTTGGGGTACTCGGTAATGCGTGGAACTATATTCTTCAAGCGAGACGCAAGGCCCACGAACTTTTGAGGCATGCGGTTGCACATGGAAACCCATTCCCTTATGAGGTCATCATCGGTGAATGTTTCCTCAACCTTTTTCTCCTCAAGCTTCTTCGCGGCTGCCTCGTCCACGGCCACAGCCTCTACTCCGTCACCAGTCTTTGGCCTTGTTCTTAAAATGGAAAGTGGTTCCGCCACTTACCGCGGTTGTTGGCTTGACAGGCCTTTCGACAACTGTTGGTTTTTCCGCGGTTTCAACTTTTTGTTTATTGTCTGTAGAGTTGGCATGCGCCACCAGTCTACGTGCGGCCCCAGCCACCTGTATGGCCGGTTTAGGCTGCACCACGTTGTTTTTCTTGAACAGGGATTTCAATCTCATAGGGCTACGCCCACCAGCCGGCACGTCAGTGTCGTCTGGCTGGGTGAGTTGAGCCACGCGTATGAGAGTCAGCTCAACCAAAAGACGCTTGTTGCTGCTTTGGCGATATTGCACATCACACTCGTTCAGAATTTTCAACGCCTTGTAAAGGAATGGCAACGGGCATTTCTTAGCCTGCTCCTTGTATTTGGTTCGTTGGCTCTCGCTCACTTCAAGAAGGCGAAGCGTCTGCTCGTCTTTTGCCATCATCACGTTGCGCACGTGCGAGGCAAGACCATTGACGACATTGCTTCCATCGAAGCCGCGCTGAATGATGCCGTCGAGCAACACCATTATGTCTGAGGCCTTGTTCTCAAGAGAGAGGTCGATAATCTTGAAATAGTTGTCGGCATCGAGCACGTTGAGATCCTGAAGTACCTTCTCATAAGTGATGTGTCCCTGGCAGAAACTCGACACTTGGTCGAAAATGGACAACGCGTCACGCATTCCGCCATCGGCCTTCTCGGCTATGACGTTCAGGGCCTCTTCCTCACACGTTATGCCTTCCTTGTCTGCCACCATGGTTAAATGGTTTACTATCTCAGGCACCGTCATGCGCTCGAAGTCGTAAATCTGGCAACGGGAAAGGATGGTCGGGAGAATCTTGTTCTTCTCTGTGGTTGCAAGGATGAATATGACATGCGCTGGCGGCTCTTCCAATGTTTTAAGGAAGGCGTTGAAAGCGGCCTGCGAGAGCATGTGCACCTCGTCTATGATGAATACCTTGTACTTGCCTGTCTGTGGCGGTATAAGGGTTTGCTCCATGAGCGTCTTTATGTTCTCCACAGAGTTGTTGCTTGCCGCGTCAAGCTCAAAGATGTTCATAGACCTTCCCTCGTTGAAGGCCCGGCAACTCTCACACTCGTTGCAAGCCTCACCGTCGCTTGTGGGGTTCTCGCAATTTATGGCTTTCGCGAAGATGCGGGCGCAAGTGGTCTTTCCCACTCCACGCGGCCCGCAAAAGAGAAAAGCATGTGCCAGCTTGCCTGTCCTAACGGCATTCTTCAAGGTTGTGGTAAGCGAATCCTGCCCCACAACAGAAGAGAATGTCATTGGCCGGTATTTCCTTGCGGAAACAATATAGTTGTCCATAGATAATTGTAGATAGTATCGGTCTGCAAACTTACAAAATAAATTCCTAATCACGCCCCTTTTCGCTGAAAAGATTAGGCCAAGAATAAAAAAAGCGTTGCCCCCACCTATAGTGAGAGCAACGCCCGATTTTCCTGATAAGACTTTTACGAAAGGCTTATGCCTCTGCAGGAGCCTCAGCATTGTCAGCCTCAGCAGCCTCAGCAGCCTGTGCGGCCTCAGCAGCCTTTGCAGCTTCAGCCTCTGCCTTTGCGGCAGCCTCAGCAGCCTTCTTGTCTGCCACTTTCTTCGCGATGGTCTCGTTGACTTTCTTCTCAGCCTCGAGAGCCTTTGCTGCAGCCTCCTGACGGCTCTTAGACTGTGCGTCGAGAGCGGCGTTGAGCTTCTGCTCCTTAGCAGCCTTCCAAGCGTCGTACTTCTGCTGGCAAGCAGCCTCGTCGAAAGCGCCCTTCTTGACACCGCCACGGAGATGCTTCATCATGTAGATTCATCATGTAGACACCCTCACCCTTCAGGATGTTGCGTACGGTGTCTGTAGGCTGTGCGCCTGCCTCTACCCAGTAGAGAGCACGGTCGAAATTCAAATCTACGGTAGCAGGATTGGTGTTGGGATTGAACATGCCAATCTTCTCGATAAACTTACCATCACGTGGTGCTCTAACGTCAGCGATCACAATTCTGTAAACTGCGTAGCCCTTGTGGCCGCCGCGCTGCAATCTGATTTTTGTTGCCATTTTGTTTAAGAAAACTATTATAAAGGTTTGAATTTAATGCTGCCAACACGTGACAGCGAGTGCAAAGTTACTGCTTTTTACTTATATCTCAATGGATTGGCAATAGTTTTTTAACAAAACTTACATCACGCCGTCCTCACGGAGCTTCTGCTGCCACTTCCAAGCGGAGCGCATCACGTCGTCGAGCGACGTGTCAGCCTTCCATCCGAGCACCTTGTTGGCCTTGGAGCAGTCGCCCCAAATCTTTTCGATGTCGCCCTCACGACGCGGACCATACTTCCAATTGAGCTTCACGCCCGTGGCACGTTCAAAGGTCTCAACGATCTCAAGCGTAGAGTTGCCACGACCCGTGCCAATGTTGAAGTAGTCGATAACCGGGCTGTCCTCATCGTCAAGGACACGCCTCATGGCAGCCACGTGAGCCTTGGCGAGGTCAACCACATATATATAATCACGAATACATGTTCCGTCGGGCGTGTTATAGTCGTTGCCGAAGATGGTAAGCTGCTTGCGGATGCCTATCGCGGTCTGGGTGACGTAAGGTATGAGGTTATTGGGCACGCCATTGGGGAGCTCTCCGATAAGAGCCGAAGGATGTGCGCCTATCGGGTTGAAATACCTGAGGATGATGCTCTTAATAGGAGCGCCACTGTGGATGTAATCGTAAATGATCTGCTCGTTAATTTCCTTTGTGTTGCCATAAGGCGATGTCGCCTTTTGGTGAGGTGCCGTCTCGGTGACAGGCAGGTTCTCAGGCTTGGGCTGGCCATAAACGGTGCAGCTCGATGAGAAGATGATGCCCTTCACATTATATTTTGGCATCAACTCAAGAAGGTTTATCAATGAAACTACATTGTTGCGATAATAGAGCAAAGGCTTCTGCACGCTCTCGCCAACCGCCTTGCTTGCGGCAAAGTGGATAATACCCTCAATGTCAGGGTATTTTTTGAATACGTTTTCAGCAGCTTCCTTGTCGCGCAAGTCTACTTTTTCAAACGCCGGGCGTACGCCAGTGATTTTCTCTATGCCATCAAGGACCTCAATCTTGGAATTGGAGAGGTCGTCGACAATCACCACTTTGTATCCTGCCTCGATAAGTTCAACGGAAGTGTGGGAGCCAATAAAGCCGGTGCCTCCCGTGACGAGGATAGTCTGTTTCATAACTAAATAAGTATAAAAGGTTTGTAATTCCGCCCACAAAGATACTTAAAAATCCATTAACCGCAAGCTATTGGCAGAAAAAAGTTGTAACTTTGCACGAAAATTGTAAAACACAATAATAAAAGAACATAACATAAAAATTATGAGCATTCAAACTGAGAAGATTAAGGAGCTTGTCGAGAAACGTGAGCAAGCCCGCCTTGGAGGTGGACAGAAAGCCATCGACAAGCAGCACGCCCGTGGCAAGTACACAGCTCGCGAGCGCATAGAAATGCTTGTCGACAAGGACTCTTTCGAGGAGTACGACATGTTCAAGCTTCACCGTTGCCACAACTTCGGCATGGAGAAAAAGCAGTTCCTTGGCGATGGCGTCGTGGCAGGTTCTGCCACCATCGACGGCAGGCTTGTATATGTTTACGCACAGGACTTCACTGTCAACGGTGGCTCACTTTCAGAGACCATGGCACAGAAGATTTGCAAGGTCATGGACATGGCCATGCAAAACGGCGCTCCAGTAATCTGCATGAACGACTCTGGCGGCGCGCGCATCCAGGAAGGCATATCGGCACTTGCCGGCTATGGAGAAATTTTCGAGCGCAACATCCTCGCCTCTGGCGTGATACCTCAAATATCAATGATACTTGGCCCATGCGCTGGTGGCGCGGTCTACTCTCCTGCACTCACCGACTTCATCCTCATGACTGAAGGCACGAGCTACATGTTCCTCACTGGACCTAAGGTAGTGAAGACCGTAACGGGCGAGGACATCGACTCAGAGCATCTCGGAGGAGCAAGCGTGCACGCAAGCAAAAGCGGTGTGACGAGTTTCACGGCCAAGACAGAGGAGGATGCCATGGATATGATCAAGAAGCTCCTGAGCTACATTCCATCCAACAACACAGAGGAAGCACCACGCGTGGAGTGCACAGACCCTGTTGACCGTAAGGCAGACCTGCTCAATGATATTTTGCCTGACGACCCCAACAAGGCATACGACATGTACAAGGTCATCACTGCCGTTACCGACAATGGCGAATTCTTTGAAGTACAGCCTAAGTTCGCAAAGAACATCATCACTGGTTTCGCTCGCTTCAACGGTCAGAGCGTGGGCATCGTGGCAAACCAGCCTTCCCCATACGCCGGCGTGCGCATACGCCGGCGTGCTCGACGTGAACGCCTCACGCAAAGGCGCTCGCTTCGTTCGCTTCTGCGACGCGTTCAACATTCCTATCGTCTCACTTGTCGATGTTCCCGGATTCCTTCCTGGCACAGGACAGGAGTACAACGCGGTCATCTTGCATGGAGCGCAGCTGCTCTACGCTTACGGTGAGGCCACGGTGCCAAAGATTACCATCACACTCAGGAAGAGCTATGGCGGCAGCCATATCGTTATGGGTTGCAAGCAGCTTCGTTCCGACCTCAACTTCTGAGAAGGAAGACGAATACACAAAGACATTCGCCAACCCTTACCAGGCCGCACAGTTTGGCTACATCGACGATGTAATCGAGCCCCGCAACACTCGCTTCCGCATTTGCCGCGGACTGGCACAGTTGGCCCACAAGCGTCAGTCGCTGCCCGCGAAGAAGCATGGATGCATGCCAATGTAATTAAGAAAAGAGCGAAGTAAAAATGGACAAGAACATATACGCGGCAATAGCTATGGCTATCTTCGAGTACCAAGGCAACAACGTACACGACAGAGAGCCAGGCATCATCACCATAAAGCCCAAGTGCACGTTATGGGATGCCAAGCAGATTTCATTCACCGCAAAACCATAATAAAGATGAAGCAGTTTAAATATACAATCGCTGGCAAGGAATACGAAGTCGAAATCGTCGACATCAACGAAGAGACTAATGTAGCCAACGTCAAAGTGAACGGGGAAGAGTTTGAAGTGGGCATGGAGAAACCTGCCGAGGAGACTGAAAAGCCAAAGGTGACACTTGGCAAGCCAGTAGCCGAGGAAGACGATGAGACCACCGCCACGGCAAACGTGAACACGGCCAACGCAATAAAGGCTCCACTGCCTGGCACCATCACTTCAATCAACGTGAAGGTTGGCGACGAGGTCAAGGCTGGTGACACACTGCTCGTGTTGGAAGCCATGAAAATGGCAAACAACATAGAGGCAGAAAAAGACGGCAAGGTTACTGCCATCTGTGTCAAGGCCGGCCAAAGCGTCATGGAAGACGACGCGCTCGTCGTGATTGAATAAATAGCCAATACGCTACATTTTATATACTAAACGCCTGTTTTTGTGTGAAATCATGCAAAAACGGGCGTTTTGTCATTATTTATGGCTACCTTTGCAACCAAAAGTAGTTATTAGAATAAAATCATAATGGCCAAAAAGAGAATTTTATTCATCAATCAAGAGATTGTGCCCTACGTCCCTAAGTCGGAAATGGCTTTGCTTGGACGTGACTTGCCTCAGAAAATGCAGACAGGTGGTTTTGACGTACGTACATTCATGCCAAAATGGGGTAACATTAACGAACGTCGCGGACAGCTTCACGAAGTTATCCGCCTGTCAGGTCTCAATATCGTAATTGATGACACCGACCACCCATTGATAATCAAGGTGGCAAGCATACCTGTAACAAGACTCCAAGTATATTTCATCGACAACGAGGATTATTTCATCAAGCGTCGCTCAATGACTGAGGACGAGAATGGTGACGAGTATGACGACAATGGCGAGAGGGCCATTTTCTTCGCTCGTGGCGTGCTTGAGACTGTAAAGAAGTTGCGTTGGGATCCAGACTTGATACATTGTCAAGGATGGATGGCTGGCGTCATTCCTCTTTACATAAAGACGGCTTACCACGACGATCCCTCTTTCGCCAACACCAAAGTGGTGACATCCTTGTTCTCAAAGCAATTCAAGGCCAACTTCGGCACGAAGTTTAAGGAATGCGTTGAGTTCGGGACTGCCAAGGCGGATTTGTTGAAGAAATACTCTGAGCACTTCGACTATATCGACCTCGCCAAGCTTGCCATTGACTACAGTGACGGCGTCATAGAAGCAGCCGAAAACGTCAACGACACTTTGCTCGCATACGCCAAGGAATCAGGTACGCCAAGGAATCAGGCAAGCCCCTTATGGAATATCCTGGTGAAGACTACGCCACCGCCTACAAGGATTTCTACAACAAGCTATTAGGATAAAGCATGAAAATAAAGACCATATTTTTTCTTCTCTCAGGTCTCATAATGGCAGCCTGCTCTGACAGCACTGATGAGATAGGCTCGTCGCTTACAAAAAACACCGATGCCGTAAACGTGGAAACAAAATCGTTTGGCATCGCCAGCCAATCCGTGCTCGCTGACTCAGTGTTGTCAAGGAACAATTTAGGCTATCTTGGAAAAGTCAGAGACACCGAAACCGGTGACTACATCACCGGCAACTTCATGGCTCAATTCTTCAACCTTGAGGGTTACAAATTCCCCGACAAGAGCAGCATGGTAGGCACCGACGCCAAAGGCGACACTATCAAGGGGCTGATAAAGGCAGACTCTTGCGAGATAAGATTGTTCTATGCCAAACATTACGGTGACAGCACGCGAACAATGAAACTCACGGCGTATGAGATGGGCAAGCCAATGACCGAAGACAAGAACTATTACAGCAACTTCGACCCATTGGATGAAGGATACGTGAGAAAAGGCGGTATCGCACAAGACAAGGTGTACACTCTCACCGACTTCATGGTGCCTGAATCAACACGCGACACATCGACTTATGAGCCTTATATCACCATAAAGCTCAACGACAAGTACACCGACGCTAACGGAAAGGTATACAACAACTACGGCACATACATACTTGAAACGTATTATGAGCATCCGGAGTTTTTCAAGAACGCTCAAACATTCCGCAAGAACGTGGTTCCAGGCTTCTACTTCAAGCATAAGGCTGGTTTAGGCAACATGGCGTATATCGACGCCTCGCAATTGAGCATATCATATAAGTTTGCCGAGAAAGACAGCGTGATGAACGGCATAACGGTGTTTTGGGGTACAGAAGAGGTACTGCAGACTTCTACCGTTACAAACGACAAGAGCACACTCGCAAGACTCGCAAGCGACAACTCCTGCACATACTTGAAAACGCCATCTGGCATTTTCACGGAGCTGACACTTCCCGTTGAAGACATTGTCTCGGGACACGAGAATGATAACATTGCTGGTGCTTCCCTTACCATCCCAAGAATCAACAGTGAGACGACAAGCAATGAATACTCTTTCAGCATACCGCAAAACTTGTTGATGATTCCAAAGGATTCACTCAATAGTTTCTTCGAGAACATGGAGATGTACAACAACCGCACATCATTCCTTGCGTCATACGCTGGAAAATCGTCAACCAACGGCTATACATTCGACAACATCTCCAACATGATAACTTCGATGGCAGCCATTGACAAGCAAAAGCGTTCAGCCAACTGGAACAAGGTGGTGCTCATCCCCGTGACACTGTCGTCGACATCGAGCTCTTCCACAAATAATAGTTATAGCTATTATTACTACTATTATTATGGAAATTCAAGTTCCTCTTCAAGCAGCACTGTCACAAAGATATCACACGACATGTCGTTGTCAAGCACAAAACTTGTCAAGGGAACCAACGATGACAACAGCCCGTTGAAGCTGAACGTCATATATAGCAGGTTTAAGTAACTGAAACTTTTAATGGCAGACCTGAGCAAAAGCCAGGTCTGCCATATAAACCTCATTGAAACAGCATATAACGTCATGGCCGACAATTTTCTCGAAAGACATCGCAGAGACTACGAAGAGCGCAAGGAAGCTTGGCTGAGGAACAAGAAACACATGCCAAAGGTGAAAAGGAAGCTCCAAAGGCCCGACGACGAAAGCTTATAAAACAAAAAAGGCGCATCATGGGAATTTTTGGATTATTCAGCAAGAAAAAAAAGGAGACGCTCGATCAAGGTCTTGAGAAAACCAAGCAGAGCGTTTTCTCTAAGATAACTCGTGCCATTGCTGGCAAGTCTAAGGTTGACAGCGACGTGCTCGACAACCTTGAGGAAGTATTGATAACTTCAGACGTTGGGGTTGACACAACGGTCAAGATTATCAATCGCATTGAGGAGCGCGTGGCAAGAGACAAATACGTCTCCACATCGGAACTAAACAAAATACTTAAAGAGGAAATAGCCTCTTTGCTCACGGAAAACAACTCTGACGACAATACCGATTGGGACTTGCCAGCCGACCATAAACCTTATGTCATACTTGTTGTTGGCGTGAACGGCGTGGGCAAGACTACAACAATCGGAAAGCTCGCTTACCAATTCAAGAAAGAAATTTGGGGCGACCGTGTTGGAGTGCCAGTGATAAAGCAGCAGATGGGCTCTGACCCGGCAAGCGTGGCGTTCGACACCCTGCAAAGCGCAAAAGCCAATGGAGCTGACGTAGTTATCATCGACACCGCCGGACGTTTGCACAATAAAGTTGGCCTGATGAACGAGCTAAAGAAAATCAAGGACGTGATGAAAAAGGTCATACCCAACGCCCCTGATGAAGTGTTGCTCGTGCTTGACGGCAGCACAGGACAGAACGCATTTGAGCAAGCAAAGCAATTCGCCGCTGTCACCAATATCACGTCTCTCGCCATAACAAAACTTGATGGCACGGCAAAGGGCGGTGTCGTAATAGGTATATCCGACCAACTGAAAGTGCCTGTAAAATATATAGGCTTAGGTGAGAAGATGGAAGATTTGCAATTATTCAACAAGAAAGAATTTGTCGATTCGTTGTTCTGATTGACATTCGTTAATATGAAGAAAAACCAAATTGACTTTATCACCATGGGCTGTTCAAAGAATCTCGTTGATTCGGAGCAGCTCATGCGTCGTTTTGAAAACATAGGTTATCATTGTAACCACGACCCTAAGCACCCTCAAGGCGAAATAGCCGTAATAAACACTTGTGGCTTCATTGAAAGTGCCAAGGAGGAAAGCATCAACACGATTCTCGAGTTTGCAAATGCCAAGAACAACGGACGCATTAGCAAGCTGTTCGTGATGGGTTGCCTGTCACAGCGTTACCAAAAGGAATTAGAAGAAAGCCTTCCTGAAGTAGACAAGTTCTACGGTAAATTCAATTTCACGCAACTGCTCAAGGACCTTGGGCCTGCAAAAGATTCCACATCAGAAAGCAAGAGTTTCGCCGAGAGAAGGGTTACCGCCAACACTCGTAGACTTCTCACCACTCCTTCAGCACATAAGCCGGCCAATGGAAGACATCCTGAAAGAGGTGGAAGAGCTTGTAGGTGAGGGAGTGACTGAATTTCAGGTCATCGAACAAGAACTCACCTATTATGGCCGTGATCTTTATGGCAAGACAAGGATAGCTGAGCTTATCGACAAAATGGCAAACATCAAGGGTGTGAAATGGATAAGACTTCACTATGCCTATCCCAACCAATTCCCATTGGAACTGCTTGACGTGATGCGTGAGCACGACAATGTGTGCAAGTATCTGGACATCGCCTTGCAGCATATCTCCGACCATATGCTGTCGCAAATGCACAGGCACGTCACAAAACAAGAAACGATAGACCTCATCCATACTATAAGGGAACGCGTACCGGGCATAACAATAAGGACAACGCTGATGGTTGGCTTCCCCGGCGAGACAGAAGAAGACTTCAATGAGCTTCTCGATTTCGTGAAGCAAGAGAAGTTTGAACGCATGGGCGCCTTCGCATATTCAGAGGAAGAAGGCACATATTCGGCAATACATTACAAGGATGACGTGCCAGCCGATGTCAAGCAAGCACGTCTTGACAAACTGATGGCCGTACAGGAAAAGATAAGCAGTGAAGTGGAAGCCGCAAAAGTGGGAAAAACTCTCAAAGTAGTAATAGACAGAAAAGAAGGCGACTATTATATCGGCCGTACCGAGGCGTGCTCACCTGCTCACCCGAAGTTGACCCAGAAGTTCTCATCCCTGTGGGTGAACACAAGTTGCGCGCTGGTCGTTATTATAATGTACTGATAACCAACAGCGACGAGTTTGACCTTTACGGTGAAGTGAAATGAACAACAAGGAGTTTATCGCGCAACTTGCCACAAAAACTGGCTTTACGCAAACCGACACTCAACAGATGGTGCGCACGTTAATCAGCGAGATGAAACTTCATCTTGAAGATGGCGACACGATACAGATCAACGGTTTTGGCTCTTTCGAGGTAAAAAAACGTCTGGAGCGCATCGTCGTCACGCCAGGCACGCAGCAACGTATGCTCGTGCCGCCGAAACTCGTGCTCAATTTCAAACCCATAGCTTCGATTAAAGAAAACTTGAAAAAGCCACAACAATAATAACACACAATAATAATGAGCAAAACCACTATAAAAGAGCTCGCCTTATCACTCTCAGAAAAACACGACTTGAGCAAAGCCGACGCTGAGCGATTTGTGGCTACCATCTTCGAGGTCATCAATGATGGACTTGAAGACGACAAGCTCGTGAAAGTGAAAGGATTGGGAGCTTTCAAGATCATTGGCGTCGCCGCGCGTAAAAGCGTGGATGTCAATACAGGTGAGCCCATTGTCATTGAAGGCCGAAACAAGATCAGCTTTACCCCAGACGCCTCCATGCGCGACGACGTGAACAAGCCTTTCTCGCAGTTCGAGACCGTAATAATCAACGATGGTGTCGATTTCTCAAGCATAGACAAGGAATATGAGAACGAGACTGTAGAAAATGAAGAAAAAGTCACAACCGACAAAGACGACAATAAAGAACAAGAAAAAACAGAAAACGATATCTCCAAGGACACTGAAACATTGATAAAAAGTGAGCCCGGAGATAGAGAGAGGCTTACGAAAGACCATTCTCAGGAAATGCCCCTGTCTACAGAAAGTGATTCAGCCGCGAAAAACGACCCACCAACGGAAAGCGTTACTCCCGCGGAAATCGGTTCTTCTGCGGAAAGCGATATTCCTGCGGTAAAAGACGAAACTCCCGCGGAAAGTGAAACTTCTACGGTTAATAAAGAAACTCCCGCGGAAGAGGAAACTTCTACGGTTAATAAAGAAACTCCTGCGGAAAGCAAAACTCCTGCGGAAAGCAAATCTTCTGCAGAAGTGGACTTCGCCGCGGAAAGACGCGACATAGAAAGGGAAGTTGAGAAGGAATTAATCAACTATAAAGAGACTCACCCAAGCCATGCCATGAAAGTGTTGGCCATTACCGCTGTTGTCTTCGTCATAGCCTGCTTATGCGGTGGCTATTACCTCTTCTCGCAAATTCAAAGACGCGACAGCCATATTGATATGCTGGAGAAGCAAATGAGAATGGTCGCGCAACAACAAAAGGAAAAGAAGGTAGCGACAAAGCCAAGCAAGCAAATTCCGCAAGCAAAACAAGAACAAGACACATTGCCACAGGAAACCGATGGCAAGCAAGATGACGCAAAGCTGATGCCGCAAGCCGACAGCAAGCAAGAGACGTTGAAAGCAGCTGACAAGCAAACGGCTTTGCAAGACCAATACAACAAGGACGTGAGAATCCGCACTGGAGCCTATGTCATAGTTGGTATAAAGAAAACTGTCACCGTACGCTCCGGACAGACCATGGAGGGCATAAGCAGGTCAAGCCTCGGCCCTGGCATGGAATGTTATCTCGAGGCCGTCAATGGCGGGAAAAGGGAGTTGAAAGCTGGCGAAAGCTTGAATATCCCCGAACTCAAATTGAAGAAACGGCTGCGCTGACAGCATTTGCCAAACGCGCCATAGCAACATCCTTGTCGAGCGCGTGTTCCATGGAAAGGCCGTCATTTATGTTGATAACTCTTGAAAAGCCTGCCGTAAGCAGGCTTTTTTCGTCCTCAACCTTTCCAGCCAAGAGAAAGACCGGAACGTTACGCGAGCTACATTGGGAAAGTATCACGCTTGGCAATTTCCCCATCAATGTCTGCCTGTCCGCCTTTCCCTCACCTGTAATGACTATGTCTATCTTTTGGGAAGACAACGACTCGTCAAATCCATTCGACCGCAATATCGTTTCCGCCCCACTCTCCACCTTTGCGTCCATAAACTCCATGAAGGCATAGCCCAGTCCTCCAGCCGCGCCCGCTCCCGGCATTGACGAACAATCGCGACCTTGATGCTTTGCCGCCATCTTTGAGAAGGTCAAGGCCCTTCGCTCCAGTGTCACCTTTATGTCTTTCAGCCACGACGTGTCAAAAGGCTCATACCATGCCTTGCGATTAGTGACCTGCCATTCATGTTTCAGCGCCTTCAACATTCCAATGCCGCAGTCGCTTGTGGCACTTCCACCAAGACCAACCACAAACTCTCGGCAACCTCGGCGCAGCGCCTGAACCATCAACTCTCCCACTCCATAGCTAGTGGCTACAAGCGGATTTCTGTTCTCCGGCTCTATCATGCCCAAGCCCACGGCTTTTGCCACTTCTATTATCGCCTTGCCACCTTTTATCCCAAAGGCCGAATCACACCATCTCATCAAGGCGTCGTGAACATGGCAACTGACTATCTCGTCGGGCTTTGAGGCTTCAAGAAAGCCCTCGCCACCATCGCTGACTTCATAACAACTAACCTCCGCGTCTGGTTTCCGCCTCATTATGCCAAGTCGCGCGGCCTCATTGGCTTGCTTCGACGTAATACAATTCTTAAAACTATCAATCGCTATAAAAATCTTCATTCCTTTATGCTTTTCAATAAAATAATAACGCGAAAAAAACGTTATATCTTGTATGAACCGACTGTTTTTTATCATCATATCGTTGCTTGCGTCATTATCTACACTCGCCCAATCGTTTACTCTCAAAGGCCGTGTCGTCGACGAGGAGGGTAAGCCATTAGAGTTTGCTTCCGTGGCTTGCGTGTCGCAAGGCAAGGCTACGGTCACGTCGCTGAAAGGCAACTACAGCCTGACGTTGCGCTCTGCCGACTCTGTTATAATAAGATTCTCCATGTTGGGCTACCGCACTAAGAAACGCGTGCTCATCAAACCTAAAGGTGCGCAATCGCTTCAGGTGACATTACTCCACGGAGAGAACACGCTTGGCGAGGTTAGCGTGGAAGGACAGAAGATACAATCGGGACAAATGGAGGAGCTCAAGACCAAGCCTCTGAAAAACATGCCTTCCACTACTGGCAACGCCGTCGAAGAACTAATACAAAGTCAGGCTGGCGTGAGCACTCACTCTGAACTTTCGTCACAATACAACGTCAGAGGCGGCTCTTTCGACGAGAATTCCGTATATATAAATAATGTGGAGATATTCAGGCCGTTCCTCGTCAGGAGTGGCCAGCAGGAAGGTCTTTCGGTCATCAATCCCGACATGGTTGGCAGCATCGGCTTCTCCACTGGCGGATACGAGGCCCGCTATGGCGACAAAATGTCTTCGGCCCTCAACATCACGTATCGTCGGCCTAAGCGATTCGAGGCGGCTGTTGAAGCGTCGTTGCTTGGAGCCTCGGCATACGTGGGCATTGCCAACAAGAAGTTTTCGTGGAGCAACGGCTTGCGTTACAAGACAAACCGTTACTTGCTCGGCACGTTCGAGACCAACGGTGAATACGACCCTAATTTCCTCGACTACCAGACTTTCCTGTCATGGCGGCCCAACCGTCTATGGAGCTTCGACTTGATAGGCGACATTTCAGACAACCACTACAACTTCAAGCCCAAGGACCGTGAGACACGCTTCGGCACACTGGAAAGCGTGCGCTCGTTTCGCGTGTATTTCGACGGCAAGGAGCGCGACCGCTTCCGCACGTTCTTCGGCTCCATGAACATCACACGGCATTATGGCGACTCCACATCGGTATCGCTCATCACGTCGGCTTTTAAGACCGACGAACAAGAGAAATACGACATTGAGGGGCAGTATTGGCTCACGCAGACCGAAACTTCGGAGAACCTCGGTGTCGGCACCTATTTCCAGCACGCGCGCAATTATCTAAAGGGTAACGTGGAGAGCCTGAAGCTCATGGCCCGGCACAAGGCTCGCCAACACGACATTGAGGGAGCCATGACTTACAAATGGGAACACGTTGAGGAGAACTCTGCCGAATATGAGATGCGCGACTCTGCCGGTTACGTGATTCCCCACACGGGCAAAGACCTGTACATGATATACAGCTTGAGGGCGAAAAACGAGCTTGACAGCAAACGCCTTGAGGTGTATCTGCAAGACACGTGGCGCTTCAAGTCGGGAAACAAAGAAAGTGGCGACAGCGCGCTGGTTTCCACTCCAACACTTTACACGCTCAATTACGGCATACGTTTCTCCAATTGGAGCTATACCAGGGAGACTATCGTATCGCCAAGGGTGTCGCTGAGCATTATTCCGGCGTTCAACCAAAACCTCAGCTTCCGCGTTGCCGCGGGACTTTATTATCAAGCCCCGTTCTTCAAGGAGTTGCGAGACACCACTACCGTTGGCGGCATGACCTACGCCACGCTAAACCAGCACATCAAGAGCCAGCAATCAATCCATATCACGGGTGGCATGGAATACAGGTTCAGGATAAGCAACAGGCCATTCAAGTTCACCACCGAACTTTATTACAAGCTGCTCTCCAACCTCGTGCCTTATTCTGTCAACAACATGAAGATAACTTATTATGGCGACAACAACGCAAGCGGTCACGCGGCCGGACTCGACATGAAGCTTTATGGCGAATTTGTGCCTGGCACCGACTCGTGGCTTACCTTGTCGGTCATGAACACCGGCATGAAGGTCAATGGCAGGAGAATGCCCCTGCCCACCGCCGACCAGCGTTTTGCGGCTCACCTCTTCTATACCGACTTCTTCCCAGGCTCCGACCGATGGCTCATGACGCTGAGGCTGACATATGCCGACGGCTTGCCTTTCTCGGCGCCTCACCGCGAACTGGAACGGAATGTTTTCCGCGCCCCTGCCTATCGAAGGGTTGACATTGGAATGACTTACAGGCTTCTCAACAACGAGGATCATCACCGCAAGAGCATCTTAAAGAACATCTGGCTCGGCGTGGACTGCCTCAACCTTTTCGACATCAGCAACGTAAACTCTTACTATTGGGTCACTGATGTCACAAAACAAATGTACGCCGTGCCAAACTATCTCACGCGAAGGCAGATAAACGCAAAGGTAAGGTTCGAATTCTGACAGAAGGCAAGCCCGATGATTCATTTTTCAACAGACCTTTTATTCTGATTTTCAAACAGGTTTCATCGTTACTGTAAACGTGGTATGATAGCCTGCGACTGGAGTGTCGGCAAGGCTCAAACTTCCTTCTTGGGCGAGCATCATTTGGCGGGCAAGTGTAAGTCCTATGCCAGACCCCGACGCCTTGGTAGTGAAGAATGGCACGAATATCTCGCGTGCCACCTCTGGCGGGATAGGCGTAGCGTCGTTGCTGACAAGCATTTGCGCCATTTTTCCGTCTGCATCTATCCTCAGGTCGACATTGCGTGCGCCTGCCTCAACAGCGTTTTTCACGATGTTCACCAGCACTTGGCGCATCAACCCACTATCTGCCAAGACCCTCATCTGCTTGTTTTCAAGGTCAACATGCCACTCCACTTGAGGATAGAGCATGCGCACGGTAGACAACACGTCGATTAGCGCCACTTCCTCTATGTGTGGCGACTGCAACTGCGTCAGTTTGCGATAGCTGTCCACAAAAGTCCCCAAGCTCAGGCTCGTGTCATAGATGGCCCTCATACCCTCTTCAAGAGGAGTGCCTTTTACCAACGAACTGTCAATGTAAACTTGCGTAATGCTCGATATTGGTGTCATGGCATTCATTATCTCATGCGTAAGCACGCGCGTGAGCCGCTGCCACGATTCCACCTCGTTGCGCGCCAGAAGACGGTTTATCTCGCCAAACATCTCGTTAAGGGCCACATGCAGGTCACGGTCGCCAGGTAGCATCCGTTTGGTCGGCAACCTGAACATGAAGTCTTTATTGCGCAGTGCCTCACGAATGAGCCTCACACGGAGCGACAGCATCCGCTGGTGTCGCCACTGCCAAACAAGGAGCGCAATGATAATGACCGAAAGTATGAATATGACGAGATAAAGTGACATCGCTTCTTATTTCTTCAGTTTCTTGTATAATGTCTGCCTTGTTATGCCCAGCATCTCCGCCGCTCGGCTCATGTTGCCACGACATTGTTCCACGGCCCTTTGCACGTGCTCTTGCTCCATCTTGTCAAGAGGCATGACCTCACGATTCTTCTCGATGGCCTCTCTCAATGTTCGCACAAGCTGATCGTTGTCCCAAGGCTTGGTCACGAAATCGGCTGCACCATATTTCAATCCCTTCACCGCCAACTGCACATTGGCATAAGCCGTCATCAAGACCACTGGCGTATTGGGGTGAAGTTTTTTAATCGTGCGCAACCAAAACAACCCATCCTGACCTGAGTTCAGGCCAAGCGAGAAATTCATGTCGAGCAACACCATGTCCACGTCGTTCTCCTTGGCGAGCGTCGCCACAAGCGTGTCGGGCGACGACAGCGTTACGATGCGCTCATACTCCGTGGCAAGGCAAATGCGCAATGCCGTGAGAATGGCGGTATTGTCGTCTACTATTACAATGGTCTTGAAAGTATGGTCCATGGGTGAATTGTTTTATTCTTTAACAAAAGTACAAAGAAAATATGTAAGCTCAACTAACTCGTTGTATGATTTTCATACACTTTTTCACTAAAACGCCTCGTCAACCTTGTTTTCATTGATAATTATTACATGCGGTGTGCGTTTATCAATAACTTTGCGATGTCAACGACAAGAAAACGAATTGATGAACCACGTAAATACAACAACATGTGCGACAATATGAAGAAAAGATTTCTGACCCTGCTTATTTTCTCAGCCTGCATACATCTCTATGCCTCTGAGCCATGGAGCGTGGAGCGTTGCATGCAATACGCCGCCGACCATGGCCACGCCGTAAGGCAACAAAGGTTCGCGCTCGACGACAGCCACGCGGCAAGGACACAGGCCATAGGCACGTTTCTGCCAAGCGTCTACGGCTCCATTAGCAGCCAAATGAATTTTGGCCGCGCCATAGACCCCGAGACCAACACCTACACCGACGTTAGCACCCTCTACAACGGATATGGCCTGCAAGCGTCGCT
>ERZ780034.248-NODE-248-length-21467-cov-13.8803_pt1 | contig 21467 bp, 21 predicted proteins | sample MGYA00511855_ERZ780034 | MGnify/ENA primary metagenome ERZ780034 (study PRJEB29588, sample SAMEA2148024) | human gut metagenome | biome: human gut; feature: human-associated habitat; material: faeces | place: Denmark | collected 2008/2010 ...
TTCAAGCTCTTTACTGCAATTGAGATTGCCATTGAGATTGCTTGCGGATTTTAGGTTCAAAACTTTTATTTTACTCGCAAAATCAAGCAAATTTTTCTATTACTCATTTAAAAAGTAACCACTCAATCATCTTTATGATACCGTAGCTCCAGAAACACCAGCAGATACATTGGCAACAGGTACTCCTATCCAGCCACAGGCAGGTGTTGAGGATTCTACAAAGACAGAAGAGAATACTCAGGCTGAAGAGCCAGCTAAGGTTGAAGAGAATACTCAGACTGAAGAGCCAGCTAAGGTTCAGGAAACTCCACAGGAAGAAACAACCTAGCAGGAGACAACTGAGCAGCAGGCTACAGAGCAGCAGACAACTGCTGAGGAAAAGATAAAGAACAGTTCATTTTGCAGCGTTATTCATATAATAGGATTTAGTTTTTTAAAAGGTAATTAGACTTATTCAGGTTACAATAGATATTGCATAGATAGAAATTACAAGGTAGAATTTTAGGTTCGGTTTTTGAAAGCGAATCCTGCAGGCAGTGATGCCGGCAGGATTCTTGCTTAATAGACCCTATTAAACTCATCAAGTATCTAACGAAGATTATCATCAAGCACATTATTGTATACACAACGAGATACTTATGGCTATTTGCGAGGGCTAGGGATGAAGAAATCTTCAGGGGTGAAATCATCACCCTCTTGTCCAGACCTTCTTGGAGTCCACGTCCTAACATGAATTTTCGGTTGAGTCTCATCCGTAAAATCCCACAGTAAGAAAACATAGCCATCATCAGCATATTGATTGCCATTATATCGCTGACTTGCCCACTTTTGACGTAATCTGACACCATAAAAGTTAGGATTGGAGCCATGTCGCATCAATTCTATATCCGAGAAATCCACATTCACAAACTCTGAACTTCTAAACAAAGCCTTCAAGTTATTGATGTATTGCTGCTTGCTTTGTTTACTGTAAACAACCCTTTCCCTTACTTGCTGAGAAATACCATCAGTTTGGCTTTTTCCCATAGTCTTGATGACACGCCCTGTTATGATAAGGGCATCATCACTGAAGATTTCCTCCAAAGCAGTCGCATTCTTTTCGACATAATAACTTCTGAAGTCCTCAACAAACTTCAAGATTTCTCTTCTCATTCGTGTATCAAGATTAGACTTGCCACCCCGAAGGATAGAAAGATAGGAATTATTATCTATAGCAGTTCGCACACCAGTAATAACTCCATCCCTACTAAAGCTAATCGTCAGTTCCTTGTGCAATTCACCCTTATAAGTATTATCCAACGGTTTCATTTCCACAGGAATCTGCCTAATCTCATAGCCAGTAATATCTTTAATGCATGGCTGAACATTAGTGTTCCATTCACAACGAAAATGGATATTTTTCCAAAGACTCGTCAAGCCATTCCTCGCATTATCATCCATCCTTACAGAAGAAAGATTCAATACCTGACTCCCACTTTTCTCAGCCCGATTGATTTCGGAGAGTAAAAAGGAAACATTTCGTTCTACCTGCGATTTGAACGTCTGGTTATAAATTCCATCACTAAACTGGAATTTTACTTGTGCCATAGATAGTTGCGAACATGCCAACACGACACATAACATAAAAATATACTTCTTCATATACCTATTTTATTAATACACAGAATGGTACACAATTTGCAAACTCGTTCATACTTTCAGAATCCATTATGACATCAGTCTTTACATTTTTTCTTTGTCCATTCATCATTGGAGAAAGAACTCCTTTTATCTGACGATCCGTATTCACCATTATCATATAGCAATTATCAGGATTGCTCATCAGGCGCTTTTTCCCCCAGGAATCTATCAACCCATTATCCTCTGCCAAATTCAATAAATATTGCATACTGGCATAGGTGTCAACATTAGAAATCTGCTTGATTATATCAGGAACACCTTCTTGAACATTTACTGTAGAAGTATGACTATTGGTTATTGTTTCTGTATTATTTGCCTCCGACGCGTGATTATAAGGAGTAAAAGTCATTGTGCCAGTAGCTTTTACGATGTCTCTTGGTACATATACTAAAACCATAACTGCATCTCCACGCTTGACGGTCTTTGAAAGTAACGCTGCCTTGACCTTATCCTCTGGAATTTCTGGCAGTTCCATTTCCTCACAGTAACCAGATATATTTTCTATCAAACTCATCAAAGCTAGTTTATTAGCATCTTCAACATTAGAAGCAGTAGCCTCTGCTGTAAAATATTTGCCAGAGAGTTTGATTTCATTGATTGCCTCAATATGATCTTGTGCCACACCAAGCAATGAAAATGTGCCTAGAATAATCGTTAAAATAAAGCCTCTCATCATTTTGTCATTTTTTGGATTTAATGTCGTTATATAGATTCTTCACATTGGTGGTAGGAATGAAAAGATAAGCACGAGAAGTGAACACCAACTTGTCTGTAGCTATATCTTTCACATCACACGACAGGCTTAGCACATGGTCATAACCCAGTTCCTTATTATATAAGAACAAGCCTCCTTGCAATTTACCATCTTTCGTTTCCTCATATCCGAAATAAGGCACACATCCTTGACTCTTTGCAAAAGCTATCAACTGTCTAACAGGAATCAAGATCGTAGAATTCTTCTTATCACTCCCGATTACAGTAAGAGAAATCTTAGCCTCAGGAACCCTGTAGCAATCCAACAATAAAGTATTTGCTGTTGTCTGTACTGGATACTTCGGGTCAATAACCGGCACATATTCCACACTATCCTTTAATTTGAAAAAAGTAGTATTGGTTATGGATTCCAGATTATAATGCTTCCCTGGCAACATATATAAGGTATCAGAACCATCCTTCACAACAGTCAATCTTGCCACATCAACAGCACAATCCACTGACTTTTGTTTTATTCTATAAGCCTTTAAGTCTCTTATAAAGTTAGCTTCCAACTCCTTACGAGGGGCATTCATCAGGAAATCATATTTGATAGGAATGAGAAGATTGATTTTCTCCGCATTACCTTCTTTCCAAATAGCTTGATAAGCCTTCTCATTAACCTTGTTCAGAGAACAGGATGCCGAAGGCGAAAGGGTTAGCATCTGATTCCAACTGCCTCTGATAAACTTGGCATCCATATACTTCAACTGATTTCTTGTCAAATGATAAACATTGCAAAGAAGACCACTCTCCAAGAAGTCAAGCACGTCCACATAAACTTGCTGGCGATACCCCATAGGAAAAAGTTTGATGCCGATGTGTTCTATCATGTCATCGCCATTTTTCCGAATGACCAACTGGTGCTTATTTTTTGCCACAAAAGAATAACCTACGCCTAGCGTATCCAGACTGTCAAGTTTGAGTTTGTTAGCAACCTCCTTCAATTCTTCCGTTTTAAAAGAAACCTTGTTTTGTGCCACAGAAGCCAAGGCAACTAGCACCAGACAAATGTAGATTGACATTAATCTTTTCATACACATTTTGTATTGAGAATAGCGGATGTCTGCAAAACATCCGCTATCGAATTATGATTTATTCAAATGAGATTTCACGCAAAAGGTTCGTCCAAAGATTCCCCTCTTTGCCACGTTTTAAGATTTCATTTGCAGTTTTCTCATTCTGTTTCAAACCGCCAAGACCCTGCTGATAACAGAAAGACAAGTTGGTGGCGGCAGATTTGGTAAGATACCCATTTACCAAAGCCTCATTATAATATTCTATTGCCTTGGTAACGTTCTTATTGACAAGTTTACCAGCAAAGTACAAATCACCAAGTTCGCACATGGCAGGAGCATAACCACCTTCCGCAGATTTTTCATAAAGTTCCACAATCTTGTTCTTGTCAGTCTTGACAGCTTTGCTTCCTGTATAATGCAACTGGGCAAGTAGATAACAAGCGTAAGGCTCACCTGCATTGGCAGCTTTTTCATAATATGCCAGCATTTTCTTGTCATTGGCTTTCTTCCAGGTCTTATTTGCATAGCAACGCCCCAAGAGAGTAGATGCCACTGGAAGATTTTTCTTTTCCAATACAGTTAGTTCCTTGACAGCTGCAGCAAAATCAGGAGAAGTTGCCTCCATGTTACTCATGGCATGAATAAAGGTATAAAAGTCCGTTCCCTTCCATCCATCGTTGATTTCCACATTTTCATCTGCCAGTTGCTTCATGAAGTTAGTCTTCATACCTTTGTTCGAAGCCTCTGTCAACCATTGCAACGCTATGAGATAGTTTTGCTTTACCCCCAAGCCCTTCTTATACATGATACCAACATTCCACATAGCTACCGGATTGTTTTTTACAGCTACCTGCTTATAGAGATTCATTGCCTTTACATAATCTTGCTGCACACCGTCACCCTTATACAATAAATTGCCCAACAACATCATGGCATTAGGAATATGATGTTTCACCGCCTTACTCAGATAAACAGCACCTTTTGCCTTATCCACCTTGATGCCCTTGCCATTACAGAGACTCTCACCATATTTGTAAGCAGAGAATCCATCTCCATTGTCTGCAGCCATCTTATAATACTTTAAGGCAAGTGGTTGATTTTTCTTCACAGCATCGCCACATCCATTATCATACAAGTCGGCAAGGAGACGAACATCAAAAGCAGAATGACTCTTTTCCAGATTATCCTCACGCTGCTTAACCAATTCACTGTTGCCTGCCTTGATTGATTCTTTGTAGAGTTTCACAGCCATGATTGAATCCTTCTTCGTACCATGTCCCAGCTGATAACATAGTCCCATATTGGCTATCGCCTTGACGTGCTTTTGCTTGGCAGCCATACTAAACCATTTCAAAGCCACCTCATAGCTTTGTTTCACTTTCTTGCCAGCATAGTAATAGGTTCCCAATGTGTTTTGGGCATCTCCATCACCCTTCTTGGCTGCATCAATCAATTTTCTTACTTCTACGGAATCAGCGTTGACCGTAGGCTTTGCCTTTTTATTAGCAGATGCTCTTTTCTGTGCCGAAACCTGCGAAGTCATACCAAAGACCATCAACAGGGAAAGCAATATATATTTATAACTCATAATCGTACTTGCTATTTTGGTAAAATATATCTTATCCTTAACTTCTTATCCCAAGTCAACCACATCATCCATTGGGTTGTCCAAACCATCCTCAGGAATATCGTCATGCTCGTTTTGGGCAAGATAGCCAGTATCACCATTATTGACACTCACGATATTTTCCGAATCACTCACCGTCAATGTAGAAGGCATATCAGCCAGCACATTGCCGGAAGCATCAGTCACTACGTCGTAAGTATTGTCACCATCCACATCCACTGCATAAATAGTCTCACCATTGTCACCAGTAAACTGTGCTGCCGACAGCACCTGTCCATCCACAGTTTCAACTGTGCCTACGGCTGCTATATCCAGATTACCCATATCATTGTCTGTAGGGTCAACCATGATCACATCATCAGTTAAGTTCTGGGCTACAAGATTGGGATCCACATCTGGGATATCATTCGTATCAATCACCCCTTCATGGGATGGGGATGGAGCTGGAGTAGGAGTGGCGTCAGCTACCATATTATTCTCATGATGAGCTGGAGATTCCTGCGGTTGAGGTTCTGCTGAAGACGAAACATGATTAGCTGAAGTTTCTGTTGCTACATGAGCCTCAACTGTTTCCTGCTGTTCCTCTGGATTTGTGACATATTGGCCTGTAGTTTGACCATTTGTTGCGTCGGCAACTTCCAGTGGAGAAATAGGATCTACAATATCCAGTTCCCCCTCATCACCTCTGATCACATCAGCAGAAACTACTGCACCTGCACCTAAGCCTGCCGCACCTGCCAAGGCTGCACCTTTTTTCAAAGTATCCTTAGCATTCTCATTCTTTGCATTCTTGTTTATAACCTGAGTATCCATAATCCATTTATTTTAAAGGGTTTATAATATGTTATTTTTTCTTTTTCTGATGCAAAGATACTACATTTTTCTCTTGATTACAAATATTCAAGAACATGTTGTTTAGAAATTTAAGTTTCTCTGACGAAACCTATAGTTTTTCTGACGAAGTCTAATATCTTACAACAAATCGACTTCTTAGTACTCTTGATTTCATACATTACATTGTTCTTTCCCTGTTCTTCTCCTTTCACATCAGCTATTTCCACGAGATAGGCAGTATTGTTATCACTACTATTTCTGCACAAAGTCGCCATCTCCCTTACCTTATCTTTCAAAGCCCCATCAGCCGAGAGTATTTCCGAAATGGTTTCATCACCAAGTTTGGTATATACTCCATCCGTACAAAGCATAAAAATGTCATGTGGCAGAATATCCCGAATGAGTGTGATGGATGGAATCTGATAATCTTCCCTATTACCTGTTACAAATATACATTTTGTGATAACATGCCTTTGGGGATGATTCTTAGCCTTCTCTGGAGTAATCTGTCCGCTATCCAGCAAATCATTGACCAGCGAATGATCTTTAGTACAAAAGATTACCCCCTTGTCCTTGCGAACCTGATAGATACGGGTATCACCTAAATGAGCCAACAACATTCCGCTATCTGTTTTTACCATCAAAGCCAGGGTTGTAGCCATATTCGAGTTTATTGCTCGATTATTATATAAGGTGGTGTACGATTCCTCAACAAGAGACAAAACATCTTCCGCTGTTAACGTCGAGCAATCACCATCCGCCAACAGACCTTCTATGGTTTGGCACACCAATTGGCTAGCAACCTCTCCATGTTCTCTTCCACCCACGCCATCACAAACGACAAAAAAGGAAGTTTGCTCATCACTTACAGCGGGGCAGAAAGAATCCTCTTGGCTGTCTCGATTACCAAGTTGCGAAAACGAACAGGGTTGAGTTAATAATATATCTATCATTTTATACCCAATATTGTATTCTACCAATTTGTTCATATCAGAATTTATCAGCTCTATAAAAATCTGTTATACCAACATGACTATATATTTAGGACGTTTTAGAAAAGATGTCGTTACTCGGAGAGAACCAAGCGAAGCCCAAGGTTGTTGTTACGAAAGTTAGGAGTGACGTAGTTACGGGACGACGAACGACAGGACCACGCATAGCTGCTCCAGCTACCACCACGGAACACATGGTACGACCCACTTACAGCACCTGTAGGATTCATCTGAGATGAGCTTACATAAGAGCCATACCAATCCTGACACCATTCCAATACATTACCACTCATGTCATAAAGTCCCAATTCATTAGCTTGTTTCGTGCCAACAGAATGAGTTCTGCGGGCACTATTACCATCATACCATGCCACATTAGAGATCTTAGAGTTACCACTATACTGGTAGCCACGGCTCTTTTTGCCACCTCGAGCCGCATATTCCCATTCTGCCTCAGTCGGCAAGCGGAACATTCTACCTGTCATGCTATTCAGTTTGCTAACAAATTCTTGACAATCATTCCAACTAACCTGCTCTACTGGTAAATCATCACCCTTGAATTTAGAGGGATTGCTACCCATCACAGCTTGCCACAAAGACTGAGTCACCTCATACTTACCCATATAGTAGTCATTGGTCAAGGTAACCTGACGAACAGGCTTCTCATCATAATCTGGTTTCTTCATCTCGGAAGTAGCACCCATCATAAAGGTACCAGCCTCAACCTTCACCATATCAATAGTGATGCCGTTCTTCACAGGGATAGAAATCTCATTACCACCAGATGAAACTGAAGAAGTTGAGGAGAAACCAGAAGAAGTTGTTGCAGATTGTGAAGATGATGTCGAACTTGTAGAAACATTATCTTGCATTACATCATTTGCATTAGACAAAGCCACAGTTACCTCCTTTGAAAGCCTTATTTGCAAGTCGCTTGGAGCAGAAGCCTTCAACTTTACCATACCCTCTTCTGATTCATATCCATCACTTGCAACAATATAAGTATGCTGACCTACCGGCAAGGTTATCCTAGCAACGCCATTACTTCCTCTCACCATCTTGTTATCCACAAGCACTGTAGCTGAAGTTGGAGTATATCTGATGGTAAGCATTTGCTTCTGCTGTCCAACACTAGCCATAGGCTTTATCATTACCAAGACATAAGTCCGGTTACTCTCCAGTTTCTCCACCCCATAATCTGCAAATGTCACCATTATTGGGAGATAGCTTTGAGTAAGAAGCTTCAGCTGCCTTGAGCCTTGTGGCATATACACCCAGGTCTCATTGCCATGCTTCATCAAAGGCTTGATGACATTGCCTTCCACCTCAGAGATGACTCCAACGAACTGTACTTTCACCAATGCACAATTTCTGTCATTCAAATCCTTGCGAGACTGAGTCTGGGCAGAAATATCATTTTCTGCGAGTTTGAAGGATTTAACTGTCAACTCTTGTGCACAAATTTCACATGTATGAAGCACAAAAAACAAAAACAAAAATAGAGATTTATTCATTCCTATCTTTACCTGCATAATTTCTTCTGAAAAAATCGGCTTCGCCGATAGTTAATAATTCGATGTCTGTCGAGATGGCTTTTCCCGAGGCTCGTCCCTCGCCTCTCTTTTTAGCCATCACGACCGACATCTCAATGTGTCCCATTACTTAGGACTTTTTTTAAAAAGATGAGATGGTTTTCTCTGAAAAGATATCGTTACTCGGAGAGAACCAAGCGGAGCCCAATGTAGTTGAAGCGGTAGTCTGGAGCATCGCAGTAACGGTACGACGAACGACAGCACCTCGCATTGTAGTACCAGCTACCACCACGGTACACACGGTACGACCCACTTACAGCACCTATAGGATTCGTCTGAGATGAGCTTACATAAGAGTAATACCAATCCTAGCACCATTCCCAAACATTACCAGTCATGTCATAAAGACCTAACTCATTAGCTTGCTTCGTGCCTACAGGATGAGTCTTGTTGCTACTATTTCCTGCATACCATGCCACATCAGAGATATTAGAGCTACCGCTATACTGATAGCCACGGCTTTTCTTGCCTCCACGGGCAGCATATTCCCATTCGGCCTCTGTCGGCAAGCGAAATTTTCTACCAGTCTTTTTGTTCAATTTGCTGATGAACTTCTGACAATCTTTCCAACTAACACTCTCCACAGGAAGGTTGTCACCCTTAAACCTGGAAGGATTGTTACCCATCACAGCTTGCCACAAAGCCTGAGTCACCTCATACTTACCCATATAGTAGTCATTAGTCAAGATAACCTGATGAACAGGGGTTTCATCACCATAAGGATTCTGCATCTCCGAGGTAGCCCCCATCATAAAAGAGCCCGCATCAACCTTCACCATATCAATAGTGATGCCGTTCTTCACAGGGATAGAAATCCCATTACCGCCAGATGAAACAGAAGAGCTGGAGGCATAGCCATTAGAGGAAAAGGCTATGTTTGAAGCCAAAGTGCCAGAGATGCTCATTGTCTGTCCCTCAGATATCGTGACAGACTTTTTATCTGCTGTATAGCCATCCTTTCTCACCTCCACTTGATGATTACCTATCAGCAAGCCATTGAAAACACGAGGACTTTGACCCAACTTTTTGCCATCCACATAGACATCAGCACCAAAGGGCTTGTAATTCACGGACAGATTGCCCAGGATTGCCACCAGCTCGCCAAAGCCAACATCAAGCTTCTGCTGCTGCGATAACAGGATGGTCTTCTGCTGGCTGCGATAGCCGTTCTTCTTGACTTCTATCAGGTGCATTCCCTCCTTCAAACTACCACTCCAAGGAACATTACCCACAGACTTCTTATCTACATAGAGCGATACGGCTGGAGTAGGACAGGTTACAGAGACGGTTGCTAAGGCAGACACCAAACTGACATTAATAGGAGCCATTTCTCCACTGCTCACAGAGAAGGAGCCACTCTTGCTGATGTAGCCACCAGCCTCCACCTTATAAGTATGAGTTCCATAAGGGAGCATGGCAGAATATTCACCATCGGATGAACTTTCTTGCAATACGCCATCAACCGTAACCTTGGCATCTTTCGGCTGCACACTTATCGCATAGAAATTACCTCCTGCATCTACCGGTTCATTCTGACCACTTGGCTTGACGAGAATCAGAACATAAGTTCGATTGCTCTCCAATTTCTCAACCCCATAATCAGCAAATGTCACCATCACAGGGAGATAGCTTTGAGTAAGAAGCTTCAGCTGCCTTGAACCTTGTGGCATATACACCCAGGTCTCATTGCCATGATTAACCAAAGGCTTGACAACATTACCTTCTACCTCAGAGATAACTCCCACGTACTGCACTTTCACCAATGCACAATTCCTGTCGTTCAAATCCTTGCGAGGCTGAGTCTGGGCAGAAATATCATTTTCTGCCAGCTTAAATGATTCTACTGTTAGTTTTTGTGCCCAAACAACTATTGTCTGAAGCACAAATAACAATAATAATAGAGATTTTCTCATATTAATCTTTACCAACATTAATTTTTCTATCAATATTAAAACGGATTACAAATACACAACCTAAACATGAGTTTATCCGATGTCACTTACCAAGTGTCTCAAACCTTCTTATATTTTTGCCTTTTGTCCTTAGGAAAACTTGGTATAGTCATTTCCAAAAATCCCGTTTCCACCAAAGTAGTTATGTATTTCTTACGATTCTTTGACTGATTTGATATTTTCAGAAAATCCATAATCTCCTGCGCCGTACGAGGTATTGAACAATAATCTATAACTTGCTTCTGACGCATAGACAATGAAATACCACTATTTTTGATAGTTACTTTTGGTTCTTGATCGTTACTTTTGATGGTTACTTTTTGCTCTTGATCGTTACTTTTGATAGTTACTTTTGGTTCTTGATCGTTACTTTTGATGGTTACTTTCTCTCCTTGTTGGTTACTTCTCCAAAAGATGACCACAAATTCATGAATCGTAGGTTCGTTACGAAATTCCACATCACAATCATAGCGAATAGTTCGTAATATGCCACTACCAATACCAGTGTAAGGTAACAGATAAATAGCATTATCAAACAACAAGCTATTTCTTGGGAAAGAAACACCTCTTTTTATATCATCCACAGTCAAACCATGAGTCAATTCACCTGGGCTATGAATTTCCACTCTATCATCAAAAATCAGGATACGAATAGGCGCTTGCCATGTTAGCGATCGATGTACCAATGCATTAACAACGATTTCAGACAAAGACTCTACAGGAATTTCCAATTTTCCCAAACTGTTAAATTCAGAAGACACTTGAATACGTTTCAAATTACGGGTCAAGAATGCCATTACTATATCATACTGATGTTTCAGATTGCCTTCCATATCAACGTTATTCACCTTATCCCTAAATTCTGTACCAGAAATATCATTTCCCCAAAAGTTCATACATTTTATGGTCAAAGCAGGAAAATAACGCTGTGGTGATTTACCAAAAAGCAATAAAGCAGCCAATGTTAAGTTTCCGCTAGGCAATACGAGACCTATATTTTTCAACAAACTCTCTATATCTAGCCCAGAGCCAATATACCCAGTTAATTCGTTGACAGACATTTGGGTTATCGTAGCCGCACTTATTCCTTGGGTTTTACATGCTGTCTCAAAACGGTGAAGTAAGAAATCCTTTAGAGTTGACTCATCCAAATCACTAACAGTAGCATTTTCTATCTCCTGTGCATCAGGACGATATACAATATGACTTGTCATCATATCTGCCAATTCTGAATTATCAAATACCTTCCGTTTGTCAGAACCATTCTTCACCCAAATAATTCCTTTGTTATCTCTATAAGGTTTATTTTTTCCTTCAGAGACAGAAACAACCAGTATCACTTGTCCTTCAACATCGACAGTTTGCGTTTTTATCAATATAGAAGGTTTCACATTCTCTGAGGCAGTATTACTCAACAACGTTGTCATCTTCTGCAATTCATCAAAAGACAGCCCGTTAAGCTCACCTGTTTTGTCATTGATTCCAATCAACAACTGTCCACCAAAGCTATTGCTAAAAGCGGCAAGTTCACACCCCAGCTTATAAGCATCATCCATACGTTCTTTGAACTGTACAGTTGATGTTTCTCCCATTCGTATGATATGTAATAATTCGTCAGCGTTCATATTTTAAGATTTTGGGACAAAGATAATGATATTTTTCGATTTTTCCAAACTTATAACTTGAAAAAACACAAAAATAAGCTAAGTCACCACAAATTATTGCTTTATCCTATAAGATAGAGTCGTTACTCGGAAAGAACCAAACGGAACCCAAGGTCGTAGTTACGGAAGTCTGACGGATAACTACAACGATACGACAAACGACAGTACCACTCATAGTAGCCCCAGCAACCACCACGACCAACACGCCGAGACCCGCTAAAAACACCAGCAGGATTAGTCTGAGATGAGTTAGAATAAGAACCATACCAATCCTGACACCATTCACATACATTGCCACTCATATCATAGAGTCCCAATTCATTAACCTGCTTCGTTCCGACGGGATATGTTTTTCTTTCACTATTCCTATCATACCAAGCTACATCAGAGATATGATTGCTCCCACTATACCGATAACCATTACTTTGCTTGCCACCACGTGCGGCATATTCCCATTCCGCCTCGGTTGGTAAACGGAATTTTCGACCAGTTATACCGTTCAATTTGCTAATGAATTCTTGACAATCGTTCCAACTGACCTGCTCTACAGGCAAGTTATCACCCTTGAAATAGGAAGGATTGCTTCCCATCACTGTTTGCCACAATGCCTGTGTCACCTCATACTTACCCATATAGTAATCATTGCTCAAGATAACCTGATGAACAGGTTTTTCATCACTATCAGGATTCTTCATCTCTGAAGTTGCCCCCATCATAAAGGTACCAGCCTCAACCTTCACCATTTCTATACAGATGCCATTCTTCACAGGGATAGAAATCTCGCTAGCACCAAATGTTACAGAAGTGCTAGAACTATTATCAGAAATTATTGTTGTAGATTGAGAAGGGGAAGTAGAAGGAATAGATTATACAGCATCGTTTACATTAGACACTTCTGCAACAGCCTCCTTTGAAAGCATTATCTGCAAATTACTTGGGGCAGAAGCCTTCAACTTTACCATACCCTCCTCTGATTCATAACCATCACAAGCAACAACAAATGAATGCTGGCCTACAGGCAAGGTAGTCTTTGCAACGCCATTATTTCCCCTCACCATCTTGTTATCCACAAGCACTGTTGCAGAAGATGGAGAATACCTGATGGTAAGCGTTTGCTTCTGCTGTCCAACACTATTCATTGGTTTTGTCATTACCAAGACATACGTTCGGTTACTCACAAGTTTCTCCACCCCATAATCAGCGAATGTTACCATTACTGGGAGATAGTTTTGAGTAAGGAGCTTCAGCTGCCTTGAGCCTTGTGGCATATACACCCAGGTCTCATTGCCATGCTTCATCAAAGGCTTGATGACATTGCCTTCCACCTCAGAGATGACTCCAACGAACTGTACTTTCACCAATGCACAATTTCTGTCATTCAAATCCTTGCGAGACTGAGTCTGGGCAGAAATATCATTTTCTGCGAGTTTGAAGGATTTAACTGTCAACTCTTGTGCACAAATTTCAAATGTATGAAGCACAAAAAACAAAAACAATAATAGAGATTTATTTATTCCTATCTTTACCTGCATAATTTTATCTGAAAAAAATCGGCTATGCCGATAGTTATTAATTCGATGTCTGTCGAGATGGCTTTTTCCGAGGATCGTCCCTCGCCTCTCCTTTTAGCCATCACGACCGACATCTCAATGTGTCCCATTACTTAGGACTTCATGTTAAAAGACGAGATGGTTTTCTCCGAAAAGATGTCGTTACTCGGAGAGAACCAAGCGGAGCCCAAGGTAGTAATAACGGCAGTCTGAAGTGCCGAAGTTGCGATACGACGAACGACAGTACTTAGCTAAGCTGCTCCAGCTACCACCACGGCGCACACGGCTCGACCCACTTACAGCACCTGTAGGATTCGTCTGAGATGAGCTTACATAAGAGCCATACCTATCCTGACACCATTCCCAAACATTACCAGTCATGTCATAAATACCTAACTCATTGGCTTGCTTCGTGCCAACAGGATGAGTCTTGTTGCCACTATTTCCATCATACCATGCCACATCAGAGATATTAGAGCTACCACTATACTGGTAACCACGGCTCTTCTTGCCACCACGGGCTGCATATTCCCATTCAGCCTCTGTCGGTAAGCGGAACTTCTTACCAGTAAGACTATTCAGTTTGCTAATAAACTCCTGACAATCATTCCAACTAACCTCCTCTACAGGAAGATTGTCACCCTTGGAATAAGAAGGGTTGCTACCCATCACTGTCTTCCACAAAGCCTGAGTAACCTCGTACTTGCCCATATAGTAGTCATTAGTCAAAGTAACCTGATGAACAGTTTTCTCGTCATCCCAAGGATTCTGCATCTCGGAAGTAGCACCCATCATAAAGGTACCAGCCTCAACCTTCACTATATCAATAGTGATGCCGTTCTTCACAGGGATAGAAATCTCATTACCTCCAGATGAAACAGAAGAGTTGGAGGCATAGCCATTAGAGGAAGAGGCTGTGTTTGAAGCCAAAATACCAGAGATGCTCGCAGTCTGTCCCTCAGATATCATGATAGACTTTTTATCTGTTGCATAGCCATCCTTTCTCACCTCTACTTGATGATTGCCCACAAGCAAGCCATTGAAAACACGAGGGCTTTGCCCCAACTTCTTGCCATCCACATAGACATCAGCACCAAAGGGCTTGTAATTCACGGACAGATTGCCCAGGATTGCCACCAGCTCGCCAAAGCCAACATCAAGCTTCTGCTGCTGCGATAACAGGATGGTCTTCTGCTGGCTGCGATAGCCGTTCTTCTTGACTTCTATCAGGTGCATTCCCTCCTTCAAACTACCACTCCAAGGAACATTACCCACAGACTTCTTATCTACATAGAGCGATACGGCTGGAGTAGGACAGGTTACAGAGACGGTTGCTAAGGCAGACACCAAACTGACATTAATAGGAGCCATTTCTCCACTGCTCACAGAGAAGGAGCCACTCTTGCTGATGTAGCCACCAGCCTCCACCTTATAAGTATGAGTTCCATAAGGGAGCATGGCAGAATATTCACCATCGGATGAACTTTCTTGCAATACGCCATCAACCGTAACCTTGGCATCTTTCGGCTGCACACTTATCGCATAGAAATTACCTCCTGCATCTACCGGTTCATTCTGACCACTTGGCTTGACGAGAATCAGAACATAAGTTCGATTGCTCTCCAATTTCTCAACCCCATAATCAGCAAATGTCACCATCACAGGGAGATAGCTTTGAGTAAGAAGCTTCAGCTGCCTTGAACCTTGTGGCATATACACCCAGGTCTCATTGCCATGATTAACCAAAGGCTTGACAACATTACCTTCCACCTCAGAAATAGCACCCACGAACTGCACTTTCACCAATGCACAATTTCTGTCGTTCAAATCCTTGCGAGGCTGAGTCTGGGCAGAAATGTCACTTTCAGCTATTTTAAAAGACTCAACCTGTAGTTTTTGAGAAAAAACAGCTATCGTTTGAAGAGCAAATAACAAAAATAGAAATAGAGATTTCTTCATATTAATCTTTACCGACATTTTATTTAGATACAGTATAAACGGATGTCAATCCGCAAATCAATAGGTCAGAACTATTTAAAATGGAGTATATATCCAGCAATACACCTAATCCTGTTCTAGCATACCTCCCTGTTATATAAAAAAGATAGCAAGCCTTTGCAAGATGCAATACTTTTCCGTCCTTAACGTTGCGCAGTGTCACCCGTCAATTGCTATTCAAAATTTTTCACCCCACTTGGCTTGCAACCTTTTTATACTATCACCCAATCACACCGACACAAACAACAATGAATGCAGTTTGAGTATTGGTGCAAATCAGTTTTCATTTATCTATACCCTGTCACTTGCCAAATTGGCAGAAACATCAAGTATCAATAGTTCACAGTGCATTTACTTCCCCTATTTGTTGCCTTGAGGTTGAATATAGAAATAAGTCTGTGAAGGCTTGCTAACACAGTTTGTACCAAGATCAACTCCCCATCCTATGATTCCACCAAGCAGGATATTACCAAAGGCCCAACCGTTAACACTCTTGCTAAGGACAACATCGTTGTATCTCTTTGTTGCAGACTGGATTTGAATGCGCTGACCATCAATCTTGTGTCTTTTCACCTTCACCTTATATGGCAAAGTCACATTAGTATACACTTGCTTCTCTGTTGTGATAGTAACAGGTTCTTCGGAATTGCCGTCAATTGTTATTTTAGGACTACCCCCAGAAACGATTGTTGCACACGAAGTGAACATAGCACATGACAGTGCCAGCATTACAATTTTACTTTTCATAAAAATACTATTTAATTGATTAAAAACTATTCAGAAAGAGCTAAACGAAGTCCCAGATTGAAATAACAATCATCTGGTTTCAATTTATTACGACTTGAAGAGCGACAAAACCTAGGGTAAGAATACCAACACCCTCCACGATTTATACGAAGCGTGCCAACATAGCTTCCTGTTGGGTCTTTTTGCGATAAACTTCCATATCGCCCGTACCAATCTTGACACCATTCCATTACATTGCCACTCATATCATAAAGTCCCAATTCGTTCGGTTTTTTCATACCAACTGGGTGCGTTTTACTATTACTATTGGCACTAAACCAAGCTACATCAGCTATATTATCGCTACCACAATATTGATAACCCTTAGATTCTTTTCCTCCACGAGCAGCAAATTCCCATTCAGCTTCTGTTGGAAAACGGAATTGTAATCCTGTCATACGGTTCAGTTTGGCTATAAACTTCTGACAATCATTCCAACTCACCATCTCTACAGGTAAATTTGGTCCTTTAAACTTTGACGGATTATTTCCCATCACTGCTTTCCAAACTTCTTGTGTCACCTCATATTTACCCAAATAATAATTTTGCAACACTATAACTTCATGGGCTGGTTTCTCGTCTTCATCAGGCTCTTCTTTTGTCGAAGTTGCTCCCATGATAAAACTATCAGCCTCAACTTTCATCATTTCAATACTAATTCCTTTTTTCAGATGAATTGTAATGGATTTTGGCTTGGTGACATTACTTTTAGAAGATGGTGAATTTGCAGAACTGATTCCATTGGAATTGGAAGATGCGACCTCTTGTATATTTTCCTTTGGTACAACTTGATTAGAAGTTACAATATCTTTTACAAGAGTAATTTGAAGGTTACTAGGAGATGAAGCCTTCAGCTTGACAGAACCTTCCTCCGATTCATACCCCTCACTTGCCACAATATAAGAATGCAGACCTACAGGCAAGGTAATATTAGCCACGCCATTATTTCCCCTTACCATTTTGTTATCTACAAGCACAGTGGCTGAAGAAGGTGAATATTTGATGGTAAGCGTTTGCTTCTGAATAGCGACTGCCCCCACAGGTTTAGTCAAGGTAAGCACATATGTGACACCACTCTGCGCCTTACCTATACCATAATCATAGAAATTGATTTCCAGAGGAGTAAAATCCTTATGAAGAATGCGGAGCTTAGAATTGTTCTGCGGCAGATATACCCAATACTCACCTGTCTTTTTCACCACGTCTCTTACACCGCCGCTACACTCAAACTCCACACCATCAAGAGCTATACCCACCTTGATCAATGCACAATACTTGTCATTCGTATCATAACGACAGGTAGCAGCAGTCCTTGCCAAGATATCCCCCTGGGACACCTTGAAGGATTTCACCGTCAACTCTTGCGAGAACGCAAGAGACGACAAAGTCACCAACATCAAGAACAAAGATAACAATCGTTTCATTATTTTCTATCTAATAATCGTTTCTATTTTTTCTCCATTTCGATAAAGCGCACCGCTCTGCACCACACCATTCTCACAATAACCATCGATATAATCTCCTGCTTCCGGAATAGTAGAACAACCTCCAATGGCATGAGAACTGCGGAAATTCATTCTACCATTGCCATGAGGCTTACCATTGAGAAGTCCACCAGTCCATGTGGCATATCCCAGATTCACTGTTCCAGAAGTTGGAGTTTCTTTCTTCACTGGATTAACAGAAGTCTGTCCACCATTAGAGTCATCATGCTTGACCACCTTTTCCGGCTTGGATGGATTATCATTAACCTGAGGATTATCAGCTTCTGGAGTTTCAGCAGCAGGCAGAGCCGTAAACTTAGAGATTTTCACTGTATCTTTTGAGGTCGTATCGCTCTTCTCTTCCTGATGAGCAACATCTGCAGATGTATCCTTACCTCCAAAATTCTTCACAGAATACCAGCCAATCATGCCCACCAACAAGAGTCCGACGGCAATAGCAGCCACCTTTCCTACAGGTAGAGAACTGGAAGAATGAGAAATAATAGGGTCTGTCACAATAGGACCACCAGTTCCCGTATCAGAACCTCCCCCAATCTGCGTTTTACCCATTTGCAATATATTCTGGAAGTCAAGGATGGTTTGCGGATGGCAGAGACTGTCCTTCTGCATTCCACAGATGATAGCATCCATCGTATTCTGCGATACATCTTCAGGCAAAGCCCTATAAATCTTATGAACGCTCTGATCCGAGGCATCACAAGGTTCCTTGCCTGTAAGCATATATAATAAGGTGGCAGCAAGCGCATAAATATCCAGAGAAGGTTGGAACTCAGCAACCGTCTGCTTCAGTTCCAAAGGTGAGAATCCTCTGGAATAACCGCCAATTCCCTTGTTACGCTTAGGCTTACCATTCTCAAAATATACAGCCTGACCAAAATCTATTAACACTGGTTTTGCTGAGGCTCCATCGCCCATCATCATCACATTATCAGGCTTGATGTCTAAATGTAAAATATGGCGATTGTGTAGGTAAGAAAGCGCACCCGATAAGTCAACAATGATTTTCTTAGCTTGATTCTCAGACAAAGCGCCGCCCTGTTCTGAAACATACTGACAAAGCGACACATTACCAAGATATGCCATCACGTAATAGACTGTGTTGTGTTGCTCAAACACCTCGTTCACCGGAACGATATTGGCATGCTTCAAGGAATGAAGTATCTCAGCCTCATCACGAAAGTCCTGCTTCGCCTGCTTGAACAACTGTTGGTTTTCCTGCGCCACCATTACATTGCCATGGACATCTCTTGAGCAGATCTTTCCCAAGAAAAACTCCTTGATGGTAAACATTGCCACCTGTGGTATGTTGCCCACCATTATTTGGGCTTTAGCAAGATAAGTCATGCCAAAGCCGCCGCAATGCAGCTGCTTCTCTATCTTATAAGTAGTGGCTCCCTTCAGAATGGAGCCTATCGTCAATGCATTTACTATCATAAATCTTAGTTTGTCAAACAAAAATGAGTCTTGCCAAGTATTAATTCCTGACCTAACTGGATGTAAAGGGATGTACCTACAGGTATCACCTTTCCCGAAAGATAAACAGGATTTTTCGACTTGTTAACCGTAAGAAGATATTTATAGGAACTACCCACAGCCTCTACCAAGATGGTTATTGAGCGATGACTGATGGTTCGGTCTCCCTCTATCATGATATCGGAAGGCAAGGAAGGGTCATCCATTCCTACCGTATTGGCTCCCAGGTTCAAGGCATGATACTTGTCCTTGTTGAAGAAATGACGTTTTTTCTGCAACAATCGAGCGATGCCGCCAGTTGGTGTCCCTTTGGTATTGATGATAGGATCAGTTACCGGATGAGATTTCTTTTCCTGTGCAGCCTCCTCTTGGTTGTTGACACCACCAAATTTAATTTCCTTCTCTGTGATTCTCACACCAAAAGGATGTCCACACTCCCCATTTGGGCATTTAACCATGACTACTCCCATATGACCAGGAGAATAAAATCTCACTACCTGCCCACATTTCGGGCATTTGGTAGAGATGATAGGCTTCTTACTTTCCTCTGTACTCATTTTACCAACTCATTAATACATTATTATATAGAGACTTCGAAGTAACCAACTGTGGATGCTGCTTCTTGTTATGCACCTGCACATCCTTATGAATATACTTGAACAGTTCCATTACAGTAACGTTCTTGTCTCCATCGCTGTCAGCCTTTCCACGCAAACCTTTAGTAATACCATTGGTCAACAATCCAGCCCCCACAAGTCGGTTCTCCGAAGAGGTTTCGCTTGAACGGGAAGAAAGGAAAACGATATATCGGGAATTCGAACGCAGACTATTGACCGCAGTGCCAGAATAGCAAGCGTCTATATAACATACGATGTTCTTTGCCGTACATTGGTCCAGTTCTCGGAACAAGTCATCATAAGATAACATGTCAGTAGGGCTGGAAGCGTACGAGCAGATTTTGTTCTCCACGCCATGACCACTATATGAGAAAATTATACGGTCGTTGGCAGTAGCCACGCCCTTCACCTTTCTGATAGCAGCAATAATATTAGCACGAGTAGCATTTCGCGATGTAAGCAGCACGACTGTGGCTCCCTTGGATTTGTACAGCGAAGCCAAACTTTTGGCATCCTTAGTAGATTGCGTGAGGTCGTTCTCTGCACCCTCATAATTGGAAACGCCTGTAATGACAGCGTATGTCGTCTGTGCCATTGCCGTTAAAGACAACAGAAACACGGATAGGATGGTGATGAAAAGTCTTTTCATAATTCTCTTGTTTTTAAGCGTGAGCCTTGCAGCGGCTGCACATTTGGTTTTTGAATTCCATTTCTGATAGTGGTTTGGCGCAACAAGGACAAGTCAGTTTGCCAGCATACTTGCTGTTGAAGGTCTTCAACTTAGAGTCCTTACCTATATAAACATTGATGAGTGCCTGGAGGATTGTGGTGAACACTGCCGTCACTGCCACACCATATACCTTCTGGTGTAAAGGCAGCAAAAGCGTGAGTACAAGTCCTATCATTGCCGAAATAAAACCTGGCAAAAACCTCATCATGTTCTTTTTCTGCAACCTGACATCAATCCCAGCCTTTTCCATGAGAGCCTTATCATGAATCTGCAGGACATGGCGAAATTCCTGTTGGTAATTCGCAGGATCATCCTCCAAAACATGATGAGCATAAAACGTGAACCCCATACTTGTTTGGTCTGCTAGAACAATACGGGTAAACTCCGTGATGTTCATTCGTTTGATCTGCACCAGCTCATCATTTTCATCGATAATGTAAGTGCCATTCGTAGAATTGAGATCTTCCAGAATCCACTGTCCACTATCCAAGATAGTTATCTTGGCATGTTGCCTACTCACTCTCGGTGCATTAATGGCAAACTTCTGTGTACCTTCTTTTCCAATGATTACTTCCTTCATGATTTTTTCCTTAGATTACCTCAGTTCGGGATAACGAGCTCTATCTAAAGGCTTTATAATGTTTTTATATAAGGGACACAGAGGCTTGGCAACCATCTATATATCTTGGATGGTT
>ERZ780034.249-NODE-249-length-21460-cov-3.3971_pt1 | contig 21460 bp, 18 predicted proteins | sample MGYA00511855_ERZ780034 | MGnify/ENA primary metagenome ERZ780034 (study PRJEB29588, sample SAMEA2148024) | human gut metagenome | biome: human gut; feature: human-associated habitat; material: faeces | place: Denmark | collected 2008/2010 ...
TCTTTATTATATGTGCCTTTGACACTTTATCACTAATCTTGTTATTACCTATAAGGAGTATTTTCCTGCCTCTTATCTTAGCAGTTATTGCCGCTGACACACCCGCTGGACCTGTTCCTATTATAGCTATATCATATCTTTCCATATCTTAATCCCTTTCCTGCCTTTTATGTTTAATTATATTATTATTAACAAAATGCTTAATATACCAAACATTTCTTAATCGTTTTGTCTTTTAATATATTATAGACATACTAACGCATATTATAATAATTGTAAAATCAAAAAAGATGCAGACACATTTTATTGATATCGCACTGCCACTTAACAGCAGTCATATCCAAAATGTATCTACATCTTTATGGGTAATATTAAATCAAATTTATTGGGAATTAGTCATCTTCGCCCTGAAGTGCATCGTATCCTGTTTCACCTGTACGAACCTTTACTACATTTTCCACATCATATACGAATATCTTACCATCACCGATATGACCTGTGTAAAGTACCTTTCTTGTAGCATTGATAACATCCATTACAGGAACTTTGGAAATAACCATTTCAACCTGTACCTTAGGAAGAAGCTGCATTTCCATCTGAACTCCACGGTAATACTCTGGAGCACCCTTCTGAGCGCCACAGCCAAGTACCTGCGTAACTGTCATACCAGTTACTCCGATGTCGTTCATAGCCTTCTTTAACTTTTCGAAACGCTCCTGCTTCATAAGGATTTCTACCTTAGTAATCTTATTCTCATCTGGAATATCAGATGTCTTAATCATAGCTGGAACTGAATTTTCCATACTTTCTAAACCAACTGATACAACATCTTCATATGTTATATCTGGCATACCTGCTGTACCAAGTTCAAATCCTGCATATGCACTTGTAAGTCCGTGCTCACATATATCAAGACCCTTTATTTCCTCTTCCTCTGTAGCTCTAAGTCCAATTGTTGCCTTGATTACAAAGAATACGATTGTCATACATACAGCAGCCCATGCTGCTACTGATACAAAACCTAATAACTGAAGTCCAAGCTGTGTAAATCCGCCACCGTAGAATAAACCTTCTGCCTTAATCGCACCACTCTCAATAGCAATTGCATAACCAGGGGCTTTGCTTGTAGCAAATAAACCAACTGCGATTGTGCCCCATATACCATTCATCATATGAACAGCTACTGCACCAACCGGATCATCAATGTGAAGCTTATAATCAAGAAGCCATACACCAAATACCACCAAAAGACCTGCTACAATACCTATTACTATTGCACCTGCTGCATCTGTTACATCACAAGAAGCTGTAATAGCTACAAGTCCTGCAAGTGAAGCATTAAGACACATTGAAACATCCGGCTTACCATACTTAATCCATGTAAATACCATACAAGTTACAGTTGCAATTGCTGGTGAAACTGTTGTTGTAAGGAATACCGAACCTAAATCCTCAATTGTTGTACAAGCTGCACCATTAAATCCATACCAGCCAAACCATAATATAAATACACCAAGTGCACCAAGTGGAATACTATGTCCTGGGAAAGCATTAACCTTAACTACCTTACCATTTTCATCTTTAACAAATTTACCAATACGAGGTCCTAATATCTTAGCACCTATAATAGCTGATATACCACCAACCATATGTATACAGCAGGAACCTGCGAAATCATGGAAGCCTAACTGTGATAACCAGCCTCCGCCCCATATCCAGTGTGCTTCAATAGGATATACAAGTGCCGATATAACACCTGAATATACACAATATGAAAGGAACTTTGTTCTCTCTGCCATAGCTCCTGATACAATAGTAGCTGTTGTTGCACAGAATACTAAATTAAATACGAAACTTGAAAAATTGAAATTATCATATGCTGTAAAAATATCAAATCCAGGTTTTCCAATAAAACCTAATAAATCTTCACCTAATAATAAACTGAAACCTATTACTATGAATACTACTGTTCCTATACAGAAGTCCATAAGGTTCTTCATAATAATGTTACCTGCGTTCTTAGCTCTGGTAAAACCAGTCTCAACCATTGCAAATCCTGCCTGCATCCAGAATACTAATGCAGCACCTATAAGAAACCATATACCAAATGTCTGGTCGCTTATCAAGCTTGTTAATTCTTCTATTGCCATATTCGTTTCCTCCCTGTTCGCGCCGGCACATAATATTTATTTATGTACCCTTGACAAATACTTTTTATTGTGGTTGATGAAGTTGATCAGGTTTCATCTGGTATCATAACAGTTGTTACTAAACGGCTGCTTTATTCCTATAGTTAAATAAAACAAAAAAAGACGTGTAACCATATATAATGGATACACGCCTTTGTGCAATCAACTGTTTGATTTATGTGTTTTATTATACATATCTTTCCAAATAAGTATTGAAAAAATCGGACATATTATTGACTTTTTTAATATTTGTTTTATTATTATTTTATAAATGTAATCAAATATACTACTTATCAACATTATTTTAATGTCTATAATATCAGAAGTGAAATGACTTTGACACTGATATTATAATAATACCAATTAATGCAATTATAAAATCAGGAGGGTACTTATGAAAGAACATTTACACCAGCCATTATTATTTAATCCAGCAATATATAACAGCTCAGATGGTAAACAGCACATCAATTACAAATATATAACCGTGCCACAGACTATGCTTGTATACGCCATAGACAACACCACCGGCTCTGCAAGTAGGAAAGTATCCACTCTTATTCCATGCTCTAGTGCAGAATGGATAATAGGATATAATAAGAATAACAGCAGTTCTTCCTTCTACTGTATTGGACCAGTAAGCAGACGTTTTGACTATACTTTTGGAGATTTTGATTATTATTTTGGAATTCGTTTTGCGGATAAGGGCTGTTATTTTGCACCATCCGTTGATGACAGCGTGCTTCCAGCTTCAATTGCCAATCAGGTATTTGAATACGAACCTGCCACAGAGTCTTTTGAATACAGACTTATATCTGAATTAATCCAAGCCGAAGATTTTGACGGACAGCTTGAAGCTTTAATATGTTTCCTTAATGACAGCAAAAAATATATAGCTGTCCCTGACAATATCATACATATGGCTAATGAGATAAAGAAAGCTTCCGGCAATATTCATATATCTGATTTATCCGAAATGTCAGGGTACTCTGAACGGCACATTAACAGATTATTCAAATCGGCATATGGTGCAGGTCCTAAAGATTACTGCAAGAATATCAGATTTCAGAAAATCATATCTGATATTATAAATGACCCATACAAAGAAAACAGCGATTATATTGCCAATGCCGGATATTCTGACCAGGCACATTTCCAGAGGGAATTCAAGGCTTACACAGGCATTACACCTAGAACTTTTATTAAGGAATTAACCGCATAATATATTATATAACTATACTGTCAATTAAATTACCTGACTGAATTTTTCAGAGTTATAAAATATGCGTGGTGTTTACCGCCATCCCGACGATAAGCACCACGCATATTTATTTCTACACAAAATCAGACATAACAGTATTGCTTATATCTATGCCTCTGTCTGTAAGTGCTATTCTTGTACCATTCTGCCACAAAAGACCTTTTGCTATATTATCTTTTATCTGCTCTTTATATACACTGTATATATCTTTTCCAAATATATCTTTTAAATCGCATATATCAATCCCAGCAGACTTTCTTAAACCAAGAAACATATATTCAGCCATCTCATCTTCCAGCGTGAGAACCTCTATATTTTCTTTAAGGTCCTGACAGTTATTATTTATTTCTAAAGAATTCTTAAGAGTCTCTTGGATATTCTTTATATTTTCCACAATACACTCTTTATTGCTTTCTTTATTATCAGCATATTCCACACATAATGCCTTAATATAATTATTAATATCGCTGATGTTAGTATACCTTTTATGATTACATAATGAAGCTGCACCAATTCCAAAACCGATATAATCGGTTCTATCCCAATATTTAAGATTATGCTTACATTCATAACCTGCCTTGGCATAATTGGATATTTCGTATCTTTCATAACCTGCCTGACCTAATATCTCTTTAGTAAGTGCATACATTTTCCTGTCGTCATCATCATCAGGAATATCCGGATAATTGTCTATGTTATCATACAGCCTTGTGCCTTCTTCTATTATAAGACTGTATACAGATATATGCTCTGTATTAAGTGATACAGCCTCCTTTAGCACTCTGGTAAAGCTTTCTATGGTCTGACCCGGAAGTGCTGACATAAGGTCTATATTGATATTAGTAAAGCCTGCATTCCTTGCTATGGCAAGGCTGTTCTTAAACTGTTCAAATGTATGAATTCTTCCAAGCATACGAAGCTCTTTATCATCAGTGCTCTGCAATCCAAAGCTTATTCTGTTAATCCCAGCTTCCCTGTAAATGTATGCTTTTTCACTATTTATTGTACCTGGATTACATTCTATTGTTATCTCTGCATTGCCATCAACACGATATCTTTGCTTTACAGCCTCTAATATATCTTTAATATATTCAGCATTTATTGCTGACGGAGTTCCACCACCGATAAATATTGAAGTTACATTTTTATCAAGACCAGCCTCACTTAATGCTATCTCATTAATTAAAGCTTTAACATAACTGCTTTTCGTCTTATCATCTGCTGGTGCAGATAAGAAATCACAATATATACATTTTTGCATACAAAAGGGGATATGTATATATATCCCCAGTTCGTTATTATTCTTCATCTAACTTTAATACACTCATAAATGCTTTCTGTGGTATCTCTACGTTACCAATCTGACGCATTCTCTTCTTTCCTTCCTTCTGCTTTTCAAGAAGCTTCTTCTTACGGGAAATATCACCACCGTAACACTTGGCAAGTACATCCTTACGAAGTGCCTTAACAGTTTCCCTTGCTATAACCCTGCTTCCGATGGCCGCCTGAATAGGAATCTCAAACTGCTGTCTAGGAATTTCCTGCTTAAGCTTCTCGCACATCTTTCTTCCACGTTCCTCCGCACTTCCTGCAAATACAATAAATGAAAGTGCATCCACTTCTTCCTTGTTGATAAGAATATCAAGCTTAACAAGGTTAGACCTCTCATATCCCTTCATTTCATAGTCAAATGAAGCGTAACCTCTTGAGCGTGACTTTAACGCATCAAAGAAGTCATATATTATCTCATTAAGCGGAAGGTCATACTTAAGCAGTGCTCTTGTCTGTTCTATATATTCCATACCGTTGTATACACCACGGCGTTCCTGGCAAAGTTTCATAATAGGTCCAACAAATTCGGTTGTAACCATAATCTCAGCACTTACCATAGGTTCTTCCATATAGTCTATCTCTGATGGATCAGGCATATTAGACGGATTAGTAAGGTCTATAACTTCACCATTAGTCTTATGGACTTTATATATAACACCCGGTGCTGTTGTTACAAGGTCAAGGTTATATTCTCTTTCAAGTCTTTCCTGTATAATCTCAAGATGTAAAAGTCCTAAGAAACCACATCTGAAACCAAAGCCAAGTGCTATAGATGTCTCTGGCTCAAACTGGAGAGAAGCATCATTAAGCTGAAGCTTCTCCAATGCTTCTCTTAAATCCTGATATTTTGCACCGTCCGCCGGATACAGACCACAGTATACCATAGGATTGACCTTCTTATAACCAGGAAGCGGTTCTGCTACTGGTCTGTCATTATCTGTAACAGTGTCACCAACTCTTGTATCCTGAACATTTTTGATACTTGCTGTAATATATCCAACCATACCTGCACTTAATTCATCGCAAGGTATGAACTGACCAGCTCCGAAGTAACCTACCTCAACTACTTCTTCTACTGCTCCGGTTGCCATCATTCTTATCTTAGTACCCTTCTTTACAGTACCCTCTACTATTCTTACAAATATAATAACACCCTTATATGCATCGTATAATGAGTCAAATATAAGTGCAGATAAAGGATTAGCTGCATCACCTGTAGGTGCTGGAATTTTCTTTACTATCTGTTCAAGAACTTCCTCGATATTAATGCCATTTTTCGCTGAAATTAACGGAGCGTCCTGAGCCTCTATTCCGATAATATCCTCAATCTCATCTTTAACTCTGTCTGGTTCTGCACTTGGAAGATCAATCTTATTAATAACAGGAAATACCTCTAAGTCGTGGTCAAGTGCAAGATATACATTGGCAAGTGTCTGTGCCTCTATGCCCTGTGCCGCATCTACTACAAGTACAGCACCATCACAAGCCGCAAGTGCCCTTGATACCTCATAGTTAAAGTCAACGTGACCTGGAGTATCAATAAGATTAAATATATATTCTTCGCCGTCCTGGGCCCTGTATACAGTTCTTACTGTCTGTGACTTTATTGTAATTCCTCTCTCCCTCTCGATATCCATATTATCAAGAACCTGCTCCTGCATTTCCCTGCTTGTAAGGAGTCCTGTCTTTTCTATAATTCTGTCGGCAAGAGTTGACTTGCCGTGGTCAATATGTGCTATAATGCAAAAATTTCTTATGTTCTTCTGATTAATTACTGCCATTTGTATAACCTGCCTGTTCTAAGTATTTCATAATTCCATCAGCTATAAGCTTAGCTGTATTGTCTATATCTGTTGTTACAAGTTTATTATCCTTACTGCTGTACATATTGCCTAACTCTATTATACAGCTCGCTACTTTGCTGTGCTGGTTCAGGTAATAATCTTTGCTCTTATTATCAGGAGTACCCGTATTCACTCCCGATAAGCTTACATCTACTCCATTTAACTCTTCCATAATATCACTCGCAAGGCTTTTAGAGTTAGATGGGGAAGAGGTATGAATCCACGCACTTATTCCCCTACTGCTTCCTGACTTATCAGTAATATCCCTATGAAATGACACAAGTGCCGCTGCTTTGGCGTTATTGCATATCTCTATACGCTTGGTATAATCCACCGATGTATCAGTTGTTCTTGTCATAACAACTGTAACGCCAGCACTTTCAAGCTCATTCTTAACGCTGTCAGCTAAAGATAACATCTGTGTCTTTTCATAGTTAGTTCCGTCGTACTGTCCTGTATCACTTCCACCGTGAGGAGCATCTATACAGACTATTGCCTTAGACGACCAGTTAATTGTCTTATTATTACTTTCTTCGCTATTATCCTCATTGTTCTGCAAAAGCCCATCATCAGTTACCTCATCTGATGTTGTCTTTCCTATATTCATAATTGACCTTATCGAAGCTCCACAGTCAATATATAACATTACGGCAAATATTAATATAGCTGCTAATGAAGCCACTCCGAATATTCTGTCCCACTTAAATGATGTATTATTCTTATTATTCATTATTATCTCTCCAATCCATACCCTTTCTATTTTCTTAGAATACAAGCGGATTGTCAAGTAAAATGTTTAACAGCTTCTCACCATTTCTCTTTTTAATCTCTTTATAATCTTCTTTTCAAGTCTTGATATATATGACTGCGATATTCCAAGCATATCGGCGACCTCTTTTTGTGTCTTTTCCTCTCCATCTTTATCACTAAGACCATATCTTAAATCGACTATAATTCTCTCCCTCTCAGACAAATTGCCAATCGCCCTCTTTAATGCTTTCATCTCAACCTCATTTTCAAGGTCTTTATAACACACATCATCTTCAGTTCCAAGAATATCAGATAACAAAAGTTCATTGCCATCCCAGTCAACATTGAGTGGTTCATCAATTGACACCTCTGCTTTTACCTTGCTATTTCTTCTAAGATACATAAGAATTTCATTCTCTATACATCTTGAAGCATAAGTTGCAAGCTTTATATTCTTATCCCTGTCATATGAATTAATTGCCTTTATAAGACCTATTGTGCCAATTGATATAAGGTCCTCTACTCCAACACCTGTATTATCAAATTTCTTGGCTATGTATACAACAAGTCTTAAGTTATGTTCTATAAGCATTTTCTTAGCATAATCGTCATTATCAGTCTTTAACATTGCCAGCACATTTTTCTCCTCCTCAATATCAAGCGGTGCTGGCAGCACCTCTGTACCTCCTATATAATGAACTTCTCTTGTCCCCATCATATAAAAATTCTTAATAGAAGGTACCACCTTAAGCTGAAAACGATCTGCAACTGCCACTTTAATCACTATCTTACTCCTCTTTTCTACGGTGCTTTCTTTTGTCTTTACAGGAATACGAAAGCACCGCCGACATACCCTGTTTATTATTGCATCATATGTCCCGTGACGCTTTTGGGGGTGCATATGATGAGCATCTTTGTGCTCATTATTGCATCATATGTCCATTAATAAGTGCCTGATATTCCCCTGCCTGTGATACGCATACCTCTGACAATCCTATAAGCACATTTTTATAAGCTTTCGTCTTAACATCATTGGATATGTATATGTAATCTGCTGTAATTACCTCTATCATTCCTGTGTCCATACCTACACTCCTGTATGGAATAAGATGATATCTTATTCTGCTGTAATCATTTATCTTAGAAAGAACCTTGTCAAAACATTTCTTATCCATAACATTTACTGGTTTATTACAATAATAATCACTAAGCTGGTTTCCAGTGTCTATCATTCCCTTTAATGTAATACGTTCGTCCCCAATAACCACTGTTACTACATATATCTGCATTTTTCTATTGAGCTTCTCTTTGCTTCGTACCAGTATGATGAGCATAAGATACGCCACGACTGCATATATAACCAACTGCCTGTTGTTTATCATTATATTCTTTATTACAAAGCCAACATATGTATAGTACACGAGTAAATGTATCGCACCGCCAAGAAATACTGCTATGCCAATCATTACCGCTACGCCTTTTAACAAGTCCTTTATATAACTCCTTATAGCAAACCAATTAATCTTTCCTGAACTTCCCTTGATAATATTTAATGGACTATTAATTATCATAAGCATTAATCCAGTGATGATTAAATATGTGCACCAATTAACGAAAAGCCTATATTCATCCGGAATACATATTGCAATGACTGACCATATTGCCCCCAAAGTGGAAGAAAGCAGCAGACGGGGCAGTGATGTATGATAATGCATTATTTTGTTTACCATAACCATAACAATCAAATCCATACAATAATTAATTCCAAATAATACATCAATGTATATTACAATTCACTCTCACCTCCATTGCACAATCAGGTATACCCTGCATAATAGTTTACAGAAAATGCTTTCCTGCAACGAAAATAAGTATACATAACTTAATATGCAAAATTTGTCAAAAGCACAGAGTCACATTAATTTTCTAATATAATTCGCTATGAAATAAAAAAGAATGTGTGAAACACATTCTCGCACCGAGCACGGTCGCTTGCGACAAAATACATCTTCGTGCGAGTGTGCATCATCGGCATATAGTGCCTTTTATGTAATAGGGGATTCTATTGGAATTTCCTATTACATAAAAAAGGAACGCCGAAGCGTTCCTTAATATCAATATTTCATTAACAATAATATAAGCCCAATAAGTATATGAACCGACAACCTATCTGTCAGATTAAATGATTATATTAATTACTTTCTGTTCTTCTGAAGGAAAGTAGGTATTGTAATACCATTAGACTTCACATTGCTTGTAACAGGGGCTGGCTGCTTAAGTCCTGGAAGTGGTGTCTGAGACTGTGCACCTGTCATACCGCCTGCTGGCTGAACTGGTGTCTGTGGAGCCTGATATGTATATGCTGGCTTTACTGCTGGTTTAACAGTCTGTCCAACTCCCTGTGTTGCCTGTGCCTTAGGTGAGAACTTCGCCATTGCAGTATTGACATTCACATCTTCAATACCTGTAGCAATTACAGTTATTGTTACGCTGTCTGTAGCTGTCTCATCATATATAGCACCAAAGATGATATTGGCATTATCACCTGCAAGTTCCTGAACATAGCTTGCAGCCTCATCTGCTTCAACAAGGCTCATATCACCAGATACGTTGATAATAACGTGTGTAGCACCCTCGATTGTTGTCTCAAGAAGTGGGCTTGTAACAGCCTGCTTAACAGCTTCAATAGCCTTATCATCACCTGTAGCATTACCGATACCGATATGTGCGATACCCTTGTCTGACATAACTGTCTTAACATCTGCAAAGTCAAGGTTGATAAGACCTGGTACATTAATAAGGTCTGTAATACCCTGTACTGCCTGCTGTAATACCTCATCAGCCTTCTTTAAGGCATCTGGCATAGTTGTTCTTCTGTCTACTATCTGAAGAAGCTTGTCATTAGGAATTACAATAAGTGTATCCACGTTCTCCTTAAGCTTCTCAATACCCGATTCTGCATTAGTCATTCTTGTTCTTGCCTCAAATCTGAAAGGCTTAGTAACAACACCAACTGTAAGGATACCCATCTGTTTAGAAATCTTAGCAACAACCGGAGCTGCACCTGTACCAGTTCCGCCGCCCATTCCGCAAGTAACGAATACCATATCCGCACCTTTGATAGCTTCTGTTAATTCTTCAACATTCTCTTCTGCTGCCTTCTCACCAATCTCAGGCTGGGCTCCTGCACCAAGTCCCTTAGTAAGCTTCTCACCTATCTGAATAGCTGTTGGAGCTTTACAGAACTGTAATGCCTGGCTATCTGTATTAATACCAATAAATTCTACCCCGCTTATATTCTCATCTATCATTCTATTAACAGCATTATTACCTGCTCCACCTACGCCGATGACTATAATTCTTGCTGATGAATCTGATTCGTTAATTATTTCTACCAAGGTTGTTGCCTCCTTTAATCAATCCTTATACATTTATCTATAATGATATAATTTTTCGCAATAAATATCAACTGATTTTTTCATTTTATTTCACTAAAAATTGAACTTTAAAGCGTACAATTCTGAATATTTACACATCATTTTAGTTTGTTTTAATTATATTCATCTTTTTTGAATATTATAGACGAACTGTCTTTTGTATAATCCTGCATATACAAAGAACCTTTAAGCCCTGCAAATTTGGTTTCCATCTGTTTTAACTCAAAAAGCTTGTCCGTATAATCATCACTCTTTCCAAGGTATACCTTAACCTCGTCTATATACAATATTACATTGTCCGATGAGTCAAAATATACTTTTGAAACATCAAGATTATACTTATCAAAGCTCTGTGTCAGATCAAGTATGTGCCTGAACACTTCATCATCTCCGACTTCAAGCTTGGAATCAAGCACTATTGAATTAAACTTAAGACCTATTATCTCAGGAACTTTTTCAAAAGTTTCTGTTGAACTTTCAACAACAATACCATCTTTGTCAAAATACATATTACAGCCCATATAACGTATATAACCAATAACTGCCTTTTCATAGACTGTTATGTACATACCTCTTGGCCACTGTATTTCAACATCATATTTCTGAATGAAAGGTATTGTCTTTTTCTTATTGCCAAACAGTGTATACAATACAGTGTTTGGTGTGTCATTTCCAAATATTCTGCTTGTCATTTCTTCATTAGAATAATGGGAATTACCCACATATGTTATCTTATCAGTTCTAAATCCAAAATAGACAGCCGCACACGCAGCTATCAGGGCTGCCACAATAATAGATATTATGAACAGCCTTTTTTTCTTTCTCGCCTTTGCCATAACTATCTCTCTAACCTAATCTGACTACTTATATTAAACACAATTCCTAACTCTGCCAGCAGGAACAGACTCGCCGTGCCTCCATAGCTTATAAATGGAAGTGTTACGCCTGTATTAGGAAATACATTGGTTACAACGGCAATATTAACTATTACCTGAATTGCTATATGGGCGAATATTCCAACTGCAAGAAGTGAACCGAACAAATCTGGTGAGTTCTGTGATATATATATAATTCTCCAGAGCATTATTATAAAAAGCATAATAACGCACGCAGCACCAAACAGTCCTAACTCCTCACATATTATTGAAAATATCATATCATTCTGCGACTCTGGTATGAAGCCTAACTTCTGCATACTCTTTCCAAGTCCCTTACCAAAAAGTCCGCCAGAACCTATGGCATAAAGCCCCTGCATAGTCTGATAGCCTTTTCCGTCTATGTACTTTTCAGGGTCTACCCATACTAAAAGTCTTGTAAAACGGAACTTCTTAAACTGGACTCCATTTTCAACAGCCTGCTTAAGCCACTGCCTGCCTGCTATATAGCCTGCCATTATAATTCCAATAATTCCGCCGTGAACCCAGTAATTAGGATATACAACAAATGTCATAACAAACACAATTCCACATACTATGATTGCACTACTTAAGTTAGATGTAATTCCAAAAAGCATAGCCGCTGGAATTACTGCACAGCCCAAAAATATTTTCGCTATCTGTGACAGTTTTTTAATCTTTGTTCCTGACGCACACATCTTAGCCGCCGCCATAATAATAACACTTATCTTAACAAGCTCTGCTGGCTGAAAGCTTATTGGGCCAATATATATCCATCTTTTAGCACCGTGGCTTTCACGTCCAAATGGAATAACTGCTAACACCATTAAAAGTGATATAACAAATATCCACGGAGCGGCCTTTTTTAAAATATGGTAATCTACAAATCTTGCTATAAAAAACATACACGCAAAACCTAACAGGTCAAATATAAGCTGTCTTTTAAAATAGTATTCCGGATTGCCATAATTAATCTGCGCTGTGTAAGAACTTGTACTGTATATCATTGTAAGTCCGAAACCTACAATGAATATAAGCACAAACAAAAGACTGTAATCAAAATAGAATCCATTCTTTCTTTTTCTTCTTTTCTTTGCCATAATTAAAGCTCATTGACATATTGCTTGAACATGTCACCTCTCTGTTCATAATTATCAAACATTCCCCAGCTTGCACACGCTGGTGATAATAATACCGCATCACCTTTGGCTGCGCTGGCTGCACATATATCTACTACTTCTTTTAAATTATCAGCAAATACATAGTCCTTAAATCCGTATTTATCACAGGTCTGGGCTATTTTATTAGCAGTCTGGCCTATAAGAACAAGCTTCTTTACCTTACCATTGAAGGCTTTTACATACATATCAAATTCAGAACCTTTATCATAACCGCCGCCTATTAAAATAGTTGGTCTTACCATAGCCTCAATTGCTTTTACAGAAGCTTCCGGATTAGTTCCCTTGGAATCGTTATAATACCATACATCATTCTTGGTAGCTACATACTCTATTCTGTGTTCTACAGCCTTGAACTTCTTTACCTGCTGTACAATTATGTCATCAGGTATGCCTGCCGCCTTAGTCATTGCGATAGCTGCACATACATTTTCATAGTTATGTGTTCCAAGAAGGTTCATATCGTGTACATTAAGCATAAGCTCATCTGTGGTGCCATCTGTATATCTTATATCATCTCCCTGAACATATGCACCAATCTCAGGCTTTCTCTTGCTTGAGAACCATACAACCTTAGCTGGACACTCACTTCCAAATCTGTATAATTCTTCGTCCTCCATATTAAGGACACACACATCATCCTTTGTCTGGTTCATAGAAATGTTTTCTTTAGTCTTGGAATAACATTCCATTGTATGATGTCTGTTAAGGTGGTCTGGTGTAATGTTAAGTATCGCACTTACAACCGGATGGAACTTGTGTATTGTCTCTAACTGGAAGCTGCTTATCTCTGCTACTGTATAAGAGTCATTACTTGTATTAAGCACTTCTCCCGTATATGAATTACCTATATTTCCAACAACAAATGTCTTCTCATTATAGGCTTTCACTATCTGTCCTACCAAAGCTGTAGTTGTTGTCTTGCCATTAGTACCTGTTATGGCAATTATTCTGCCTTTATCATAATTATATGCAAGTTCTATCTCGCCCCATACTGGAACTTCTGCTTTCTTAAACTGTTCAACAATAGGACTGTCAACCGGAACGCCCGGACTTATTACAAGAAGGTCGACCTGATTAGTTATATCCTCTGGCAGCTTTCCAATAATAATCTCTGCTTTATTGCCTTTAAGTTTCTTTGATATATCTTCCCTTGAAAGCTTTTCGTTACCGTCATATATAATACAGTCTGCACCAGCTTTGTTAAGAAGGTCTATAGCACCGATTCCACTTATTCCAGTACCAACTACCATTACCTTTTTATTATTTAATTCCATAATGTTCCTCCATTACCACGCATATAATACGTTTTTTAAACAACTGTCTTTATTTTACTCTACACCTATCCATCTGTAAAGCGGATAAACACTGTTTTAACGCTTTATTAACGCATTTTCTTACTTGTTATTAAGGTACGGAAGTATATTTTCATATAACTCTCTTATGACCGGTGCTGCAATTGTACCGCCATAATATACCCCTTCTGGCTCATCAATAAGACACATAGCAATAACCTGTGGATTTTCCACACTTGAAAATCCTATAAATGAAGCGATATACTTTCCAGAGCCTCTCGGAAGCTTCTGTGATGTTGCTGTCTTTCCACCTATTGAAAAGCCCTCTATATATGCATTCTTTCCACCGCCTTCCTCAACTACCTGCCTTAATATGTCCCTCATAGTATCACTTGTTGATTTGTCAATTGTGCTCTCAGTTGTAGAATAATAGAACTCATTATAAGTCTGCCCCGAACCATCACTTGTCTTAACTGCAAAATGTGGTGTAACAAGGTTACCACCATTGACAATTGCTGCCGCCGCACGAAGCATCTGGATAGGTGTTATCTGAAATGACTGTCCGAATGACATTGTTGCAAGCTCTACTTCACCAACGTTTTCTTTATTGTGGATAATCGTTGAAGCCTCACCAGCAATATCTATTCCAGTCTTAGACAAAAGTCCAAGCTTGCCGCAGTAATTATAGAAATTATCAACACCTACCCTTCTTCCCCATTCAATAAATGCAGGGTTGCAGGAATTCATAACTGTATGTGTAAAATCCTGTGTTCCATGGCCCGTTGTCTTATGACACCTTATGCGCCTGTCACCAACAAGCGTTGAACCTGAACAGGTATAGGAGTCACTTAAACTTACAACTTTGGTTTCAAGTGCTGCTGTTGCAGTTACCATTTTAAACACTGAACCTGGCTCATAAGTATCATTAATGCAGAAATTTCTCCACATATTATTAAGAAGATCCATTTTATTGCCTGAACTGCCGTCATCTTCCACCTCGTAATTAAGTACATACGGCTCATTAAGATTATATTCAGGCACGTTGACCATTGCATACAACTCTCCATTATTAGGATTCATAACTATTATTGACACCCGCTTAGCATTTTTCTTTGCAAGCGTTGTATATGCTAACTGCTGGGCATATGACTGTATATTCATATCTATGCTTATATATAAATCCTGACCTCTCTGCGGCTCTAACCTTCCCTCTTTTGCATTTTTTATCTCTGTACCCCATGCATCGGTAAGTGTAAGTATCCTGCCATTATTGCCAGCAAGATATACATCATACTTAGCCTCAAGTCCGACTATTCCCTGATTATCACTTCCTGTAAAGCCAAGCACCTTGGAAGCAAGCGTATCATAAGGATAATATCTTTTATAATCCTCATCTACCTTAACTCCATTTAAGCCAGCTTTCCTTATTATATCTCCTGTATCTTTATCAACATTGGTCTTTATAGTTTCAATTGACGATACCTTTTCAACCTTTTTTCTTACAGCTGCTTCGTCCATATCAAGATTGTCACAAAGCATTTTAATAACTTCTTCCGGCTTATCTATCTGGCTGTGAATAACGGATATTGTACACACAGTCGTATTGTCAGCAAGGACAACACCATTGGTATCAAGAATTCTTCCACGCATAGCCTTTATGGCTCTCTCCCTCTCGTGAAGTTCTGCTGCACGCACGCTGTAATATTCAGCCTTGATGGTCATTATATATCCCACTCTTACTATCAGTATTGACATAATAAGCACAAGGCTTACTATAACCACCAGAAGCTTCTTTCTATGTCTTGTTCTTACAAAATAACCATATCTCTCATCTTCATTAAGCTTAATTCTTTCTGTCACTAATACAATAACCCCGAATAAACTTACTTATTATTATGAAAGTTTATTCAGGGTTATTCTTATACTTATTATTACTTAACAGCTTAATTAGATGAAGCTGTGCCTGCTGGTATCCCATCAACTGTTAATTCATCAGGACTTGAACTTGTATCCTCATATTCGTCTGAGGCATCCTTGTATACATTCATATATGGAAGAAGCTTTTCAAGTATATTATGTGTAAGTGTAAGCACATCTGCTGAACTTCCTGATGTTCCTGTAGTTCCATATGGCTCATCAATAACTACATATATTGCAAACTTAGGATTTTCTGCTGGTGCGTGTCCTATAAATGATATAATCCACTTGTTATCCTTTCTATCACCCTTCTGGGCTGTTCCTGTCTTACCAGCAACTGAATATCCTGTAACGCCTGCTTTCTTGGCTGTTCCTTCTTCTACTGTATTCTTAAGATATCTTCTTAAAAGCTTTGATGTTGAAGCTGTAATTGTCTGTCTTACAAGATTAGCCTTATATTCCTTTACAACTTCACCATTGGCTGATTCAATTCTCTTTACAATATGTGGCTGGTAAAGCATACCACCATTAATAATTGAACAATATGCCGCCATCATCTGCATCATATTAACATTAATAGTCTGTCCAAATGAATTACAAGCCGCATCAATAGTTGTCATACGGTCACCATATACGATACCTGTTGTCTCACCTGGAAGATCTATTCCGGTTATCTTTCCAAATCCAAACAATGACTGGTAATATGCAAATCTGCTGTTACCCATCTCAAGTGCAAGATGAATCATATACGGGTTACAGGAATTCATAAGTGCCTGCTCAACTGTAAGTGAACCATGTGAACCTATTGTACTGAACACATGACACTTTAATTTATAATCAGCTACAGTTTCAAATCCCTTGCATACATATGTATCACCATCCTTTACAACACCTTCCTCCAAAGCTGAGGCTACCGTTACTGGTTTAAATGTTGAACCTGGCTCATAACTTTCTGATACACAATAATTAGTCCATAAAGAATACAGGTTATTTCTGTATTCTTCATCAGACATATCTTTAATCTCCTCATCTGTATACATACCAGTTAATTTTCTTGGATCATTAAGATTAAAGGTTGGATAACTAGCCATTCCAAGTATCTCACCATTAGATGGGTCTGCCACTACTACTGCTGTATTCTTTGAAGGCTTTTCTTCATTATATTCTAATATGCATCTCTCAATAATCGACTGTACATTATAATCAAGTGTTGTAACTATATTATTGCCATCAACAGCATTTTTCTGTGTCTCTGTAACCTCAAGACCTTCATCTACATAGCTGTATGTTGTTCCATTAGTACCAGTTAATTCCTCATCATATTGGCTTTCAATTCCAAGCTCACCACCATTAGTGGCACTTGCAAATCCAACAACATCACTTGCAAATGTTCCAAGAGGATATTTTCTTATATAACTGTCCTCAAACCATACACCTTTAATATTCTTTCCCTCAGTTGAGTCTGCCATAAGATTTTTAAAATCAGCTATCTGATCTGTAGTAAGGTTTGATAAAAGCTTCTGATACCTGCTCTGTGAATTCTCACTCACCTTTTGCTCAAGCTCACTTCTGTTTAAATTAAAATATTTACAAAGAGCTGATAATGTAGGTTCTTTATATTCTCCGTCTGAAAGCATAAGCTTGACATCTAATATATGCAAGCACAGTTCCATCACCAGTTAATATCTGACCTCTCTTATAAGGTAGTTCTGTTGATGTATATGTCTGGTGGTCTAACACTGCCTTGGCATATGTCTCTCCGTGTGTATAATTAATTCTGAATACCTGTCCACCTAATGCCATAAGAATTACTACTACCATTACAAGTGCAACCATTCCTTTGGTGTGAACACGTTTAAGCATAACTTTTTTTCTTCTGTACTTATTCTTTTTTAACTGTTCATCGCTTACCATAAGTACCTCTTATTATATTATTTTCCCTGAATATTAATTGCTTTCAGGAACATCTTTATACTGCTTTACATATTCGCTCTCTTTAGAATCGTATGTAATAACCTGCTTCTTTTCTGGATACACCATTCCTAATTCATTAACTGCTGTATCATATATAGCATCATAATCTATGCTTGCATTAATATCTGACTCTAATACGTCATTATTCTCCTTTAATGTGCTAAGCTCGCTCTTTAACTCAGCTATCACATCTGAATTAGTCTTAGCTGCTGCCTGAACATTAAGGTACTGATAACATATAAAGAAGACAACTGCAGCAACACTTGCAACTGCAACTGTATACATAAGATTGATCTTATTATTGCGTCTTATCTGCTTCTGTCTCTGCCTTCTTATTTCTCTGTTGATTTCCTTCTGTGTCTGCTGGGATTCATCTGGGGTTTTAAGTGGTTCAGCGATATTTAATTGTCTTACCGCACTACCATATTCATACGGCACTTTGCTTACATTTCTTGAATTTCTTCTGTACTCTGCTCTACTTCTCTTTTCCACTTTACACTACCTCCCATTATACCCTTTCAAATACTCTTAACTTAGAACTCTTTGATCTGCTATTTTCATTAATCTCTTCATCTGTTGGAACTACAGGCTTTCTTGTAATCACCCTGCCCTTCGGTACTTTACCACACACACACGCAGGAAAGCTTGGTGGACAGGTACAAGGATTCTCGTTATTCCTAAACCTTGTCTTTACTATTCTGTCTTCTAACGAATGAAATGTTATTATACAAAGTCTTCCTTCTGGCTTAAGCCTGTCAATCATCATATCTATAGAATTCTCTAGCACTTCCAATTCTTTATTAAGTTCAATTCTTATAGCCTGATAAGTTCTCTTAGATGGATGTCCACCTGTCGCCCTTACCTTCATAGGTATAGCTGCCTTTATAATATCGTTAAGCTCAAATGTTGTCTCAATTGGCTTTTCCTGTCTTGCAGCCACTATATGCTTAGCTATATTCTTAGCAAACCTGTCCTCACCATAATCTCTTATTATTCTGTAAAGATCAAATTCGCTGTATTCATTAACAATATCTTTAGCTGTAATCTCCTGTCTTTGATCCATTCTCATATCAAGTGCTGTGTCCACATTATATGTAAACCCTCTGTCAGCCGCATCTAACTGATATGATGAAACACCCAGATCCAGCATAATTCCATCAACTTTATCTATTCCTAACTCATCAAGGACTTTGTCCATATTACAGTAATTATTTCTTACGATTGTAACCCTGTCCATATATGGTTCTAATCTCTTACCTGCTGCCTTTATGGCATCTTCGTCCTGATCTATTCCTATCAATCTTCCACCCTCGGAAAGTCTTCCTGCGATTTCGTATGAATGTCCGCCGCCGCCAAGAGTTCCGTCAACATATATGCCATCGGGTTTAATATTCAATTCATCTACCGTCTCATATAAAAGAACTGACTTATGCTTAAACTCCATACTAATCTCCTTTCCGCCTGCTATATCAGCAATTAATTATATGGTGAATCCCAGACTGTCCATATTCTCTGCGACCTCGTCCATATTGTCATCATAATTGCTTATACTGTCATTCCAGCTTTCTTTACTCCATATCTCTATCCTGCTTCCAACACCTACAAATACTACATCCTTCTGTAACGAAGCAAACTCTCTTAATACAGATGGTATAAGAATTCTTCCCTGCTTGTCTAATTCGACATCTGCTGCTCCTGCAAGAAAGAATCTTGTAAATGTTCTGGCATTCTTATTAGTAAGAGGCAGTGTCTTAAGCTTCTCCTCGAATCTCTGCCACTCTTCATTAGTGTATACAAATAAACAGTTATCAAGTCCCTTAGTGATAATAAAATTATCCCCAAGGCTTTCGCGGAACTTCGCAGGAACGATTATTCTGCCTTTGGCATCTATTGTATGTCCATATTCGCCCATAAACATAGCAATCGTTCCTCCTTTCCCCCCACTTGTAACCACTTGCTACCACTTTTCTCCACTTTGAGAACAATTCTATACTGATTTTGTGCAAAATACAAGTGTTTTCCACTAATTTATAAAATTTTTTTAAACTTTTGCACTATATTATGCCCGTAAAATATACAATCATATGTATATACACATAAAAATAGTAATTTTAACACTCACACCATCTGATTGTATGTAATTAGTTGAGCTTTAGGAAAAGATATGTTAAAATACAGGTTGCGTTACTGCGTATATTTACTAAACATAAATCTGCATATGATACACATTTATGTTGGAAATGAGGAGAATATATGAAACTTGGAATAGTTGGTCTTCCTAATGTTGGAAAGAGTACACTTTTTAATTCTTTAACTAAGGCTGGAGCAGAATCAGCCAATTATCCATTCTGTACAATAGACCCTAATGTAGGAATTGTTGCCGTACCAGATGAAAGACTTGATAAGCTTGCAGCACTTTATAATTCAGCAAAGATTACACCTGCCGTTATCGAATTCGTTGATATAGCTGGTCTTGTTAAGGGTGCTTCTAAAGGTGAAGGTCTTGGTAACCAGTTCCTTGCTAATATAAGAGAAGTTGATGCAATCGTTCACGTTGTCAGATGTTTTGAGGACTCTAATATTGTTCACGTTGATGGTTCTGTCAACCCTGTAAGAGATATTGAGACAATCAACCTTGAATTAATCTTTTCTGATATGGAAGTTCTTGAAAGACGTCTTGCTAAGCAGAAGCGTGCTTCCTACAATAATAAGGACATTGCTAAAGAATGTGACCTTATCGAAAGACTTCTTAAGTTCCTTGAGGCTGGTAATCTTGCCAAGAACTTTGAATGTGAAGATGAAGACGAAGAATCATTTATGAGAGAATACAATCTTCTTACAAGCAAACCTGTTATATTCGCTGCTAATGTATCAGAAGATGACCTTGCCGATGATGGTGCTAACAATGAATATGTACAGAGTGTACGTGAATATTCTAAAAAGGATAACTGCGAAGTATTCGTTATATGTGCACAGATTGAACAGGAAATCTCAGAACTTGATGATGATGAAAAGAAAATGTTCTTAGAGGACCTTGGAATTAGTTCTTCTGGTCTTGATAAGCTTATCGCTGCAAGCTACAGAATATTAGGTCTTATAAGTTACTTAACTGCTGGTGAGACAGAGACAAGAGCCTGGACAATAACTAACGGAACTAAAGCTCCTGGTGCTGCAGGTAAAATCCACAGCGATTTCGAGAGAGGCTTTATCAAAGCAGAAGTTGTCAACTATAAGGATTTACTTGACTGTGGCTCTTATACTAAAGCCAAGGAAAAAGGTCTTGTACGTATGGAAGGTAAAGACTATGTTGTTAAAGACGGCGATGTAATATTATTCCGTTTCAACGTATAATAATATTAGTACATTAATAATTATATATTTATAATA
>ERZ780034.252-NODE-252-length-21261-cov-6.52594_pt1 | contig 21261 bp, 25 predicted proteins | sample MGYA00511855_ERZ780034 | MGnify/ENA primary metagenome ERZ780034 (study PRJEB29588, sample SAMEA2148024) | human gut metagenome | biome: human gut; feature: human-associated habitat; material: faeces | place: Denmark | collected 2008/2010 ...
GGGACTGAACGGATATCACCGGAAATGCTGAACGGGTATCCGCCGGAATATGCACAAGCTCCCCAGCGCCAGACGCAAGGACAGCCAAGGTATCTGTTTCCTCGGTAAAATCAATTACAACGATTTCATCCGACGTTTTCTGGGAGAGAAAGAAGGAAAGATTATCGAACTGGAAACCGGCAGACAACTGGGTACCCACAAAGGATTCTGGTTCCACACCATCGGACAGCGGAAAGGACTGGGACTGGGTGGAGGTCCATGGTTTGTCGTAGAAAAAGATACGGAGGGAAACATCCTGTACGTATCGCGGGGCTATGATACCGAGAAGCAATACGGAAACGAATTCCGCCTGGTAGATTTCCATTTCATCACAGAAAATCCGTGGACGGATACAGCGACTCCAATCTGCTTCAAGATACGCCACACAGACTGTTTCCAGAAAGGAACACTGATGAATACTCCCGGAGGTTACCGGATTATAAGTGAAGAAAAGCTGCAGGGAATTGCCCCGGGACAATTCGGAGTCATTTATGACAAGGATGCACACTTGTGTATCGGTAGCGGAGAAATACGGACGGTGAAATAAGACACCGCCCGTTTTTTCGTTATTGGGCAGCCTTCTGGAACTGTTCAATCAGAGAAGTAAGGTTGGCAGTAAACAGACGGGCAGAGATAGCCAGCAGAATGATACCGAAAAACTTACGGATAACATAGATACCTCCCTTTCCTAACACACGTTCAATACGGTCGGTCATCCGAAGTACAATGTATACCCATACCATATTCAGAATCAATGCCAGTACGATATTGACAGGAGCATACTCGGCACGTAACGACAGCAAGGTGGTAAAGGCACCGGCTCCAGCCAGTAACGGAAAGACCAACGGAACCAAGGTAGCTTCCTTGATAGGTCCTGTATTCTTGAAAATCTCTACATCCAGAATCATTTCGAGCGACATCATGAAAATCACAAAGGCACCGGCTACGGCAAACGAAGCGATGTCTACCTGAAACAGGCGGAGCATCATATCGCCAGCATAAAAGAATCCCAAGAGCAGGGCAAAAGCAATAAGTGTAGCCTTCATGGAATTGACCGAACGGCCCTTTTGTTTCAAATCCAAAATGATAGGAATGGAACCGATGATATCGATTACTGCAAACAGCACGATGAATGCGCTCAAAAACTCCTGAAAATTAAAAGTACCCATAAGTCTAAGTTTAAATCTGTACGCAAAGATAATCTTTTTCAGTTAAAAACCACATACCAAAGCCAGCTATCGGACACGAATAAACAAAAAAAGATAAAACCACAAAAAAATTCGTTGAGAAAAAAGAAATTATCGTTAACTTTGTGTGTTAAACAGTTCTTTAACAAAGTTAATTGGCATATGGAAATCACAATGTATGATAAGTTGTTGCAATTACCCCTGTTTCAAGGGTTATGCAAGACTGATTTTACCAATATTCTGGAAAAAGTCAAATTACATTTTCAGAAATATACGCCCGGCTCTTACCTGATAAAACAGAACGAACCGTGCAACCACCTTGTATTCATTCTATCGGGACAAATCCAATCTGAATCGACAGATGAAGCTCACGGATATACCATTCAGGAAGAACTGGAAAGCCCGACCATCATCGAGCCTTATTCTCTGTTCGGCATGATGACGAATTATACAGCTTCCTACCAGGCACTGACAGAAGTACATACGGTCATGATAGACAAAAAATACGTATTGACCCAACTGAACAACTATACCATCTTCCAACTGAACTTACTGAATATCCTCAGCAACCGGGCACAGATGGCCTACCAGAAGCTGTGGAATTCACACATCGGTTCTACGATAGACAAAATCACCAACTTCCTGCAACTGCGCTGTACATCGCCTGCCGGACAAAAGATCCTGTACATCAAGATGGAGGACCTGGCCGAACTGATAGATGACACCCGTATCAATGTATCGAAGGTACTCAACGAACTGCAACAACAGGAACTGATAGAGCTGAGCCGGAAGAAAATCATCATTCCGGACCTGAACCGACTGGTAGCCTATAAAGAACGGAAGATATCCGACGATTCTCCGGAAGAAGAGCCCACAGAAACAGGAAACAGCCTTTAAAGACCGACTCCTTTTCATTTTTTGCAAGTAAATAAACTGTTATGGAAAATCCTTTATTACAACCTTACCATACACTTCATGATGCTACTCCCTTTGACCGCATCCGACTGGAAGATTACGAACCGGCCATCCGGAAGGGTATGGAAGCAGAAGATGCAGAAATCAAACAAATCATAGAAAACCCGGAAGCACCGACATTTGCCAATACGGTATTGGCGCTGGAACAAAACGGAAAACTGCTGGACCGAGTGACTACTGTCCTCTTCAACCTGATGAGTGCAGAGACTTGTGACGAACTGGATGCAATAGCCGAAAGAATGATGCCGGAACTTTCTGAACACGCCAACAACATCAGCCTCAACGAAAAGTTGTTCGACCGCATCAAACAGGTTTACCTGCAGAAAGACCAGATTACCCTGACTCAGGAAGAGCGGAAACTGCTGGAGAAAACATACGACGGATTCCAACGGAACGGTACCAACCTGTCTGAAAAAGATAAGGAAACATACCGGAACTTGAGTATGGAACTCAGTTCACTCACCTTGAAGTTCTCGCAGAATCACCTGAAAGAGACCAATAAATACGAACTGGTACTGACCGATGAAACAGATCTGGAAGGACTACCGGAAAGTACCCGGGAAGCAGCTGCACTGACAGCCAAGGAAAAAGGGAAAGAAGGATGGGTCATCACACTGCAAGCCCCCAGTTATGTACCCTTCATGAAATACAGCAAGAGACGTGACTTGCGGAAACAACTGTACATGGCCTACAATACCCAGTGTACCCACGACGACGAGTTCAACAACGAAGAAATCGTAAAGAAACTGGTGAACCTGCGCATGCAGATAGCCCAACTGCTGGGATTTACCGATTATGCAGACTATGTACTGCGCAAACGTATGGCCGAAGACAGCACTCATGTCTACAAACTGCTGAACGACCTGCTGGAAGCCTATACTCCGAAAGCGCTGCAGGAAGTAGAAGAAATCAAGCAACTGGCTTGCAGAATGGAAGGGGAAGACTTCCAACTGATGCCTTGGGATTTCTCCTACTACGCAGAAATACTGAAAGAACAGAAATATGCCTTGAACGAAGAAGAACTGCGCCCCTACTTCGAACTGGAGCAGGTAAAACAAGGAGTATTCGGACTTGCCACAAGGCTGTACGGTATCACCTTCAAAAAAAATAAAGACATACCGGTTTATCACCCGGATGTACAGGCTTATGAAGTATTCGACCGTGACGGAAGTTATCTGGCTGTACTCTATACCGATTTCCATCCTCGTGCCGGAAAACGTTCAGGCGCCTGGATGACCAGCTACAAGGAACAATGGATAGATAGTGACGGAACCAACAGTCGACCACATGTTTCCGTAACCATGAACTTCACGAAACCTACTGCTGAAAAGCCGGCACTGCTGACTTTCTCGGAAGTGAACACTTTCCTACACGAATTCGGCCATGCTCTGCACGGTATATTCGCCAACACCCGCTTCCAATGTATGAGCGGCACCAATGTCTACTGGGACTTTGTGGAACTCCCTTCGCAGATTATGGAGAACTTTGCGACAGAAAAAGAATTCCTGAACACGTTTGCCCGGCATTACCAGACCGGAGAACCGATTCCGGAAACACTCATCCAACGGATTATCGACGCCTCCAACTTCAATGTGGCATACGCTTGTCTGCGCCAGGTCAGCTTCGGCCTGCTGGACATGGCCTGGTATACAAGACAGACTCCGTTCGAAGGCGACGTTAAAGCTTATGAAAAGGCTGCCTGGAAGAAAGCCCAGGTACTGCCCCAACCGGAGGAAACCTGTATGAGTGTTCAGTTCGGCCATATTATGTCGGGAGGCTATTCCGCCGGTTACTACAGCTACAAATGGGCGGAAGTACTGGACGCAGACGCTTTCTCGGTATTCAAGGAAAAAGGAATCTTCAATACCGACGTAGCCCGTTCATTCAGAGAAAACATCCTGTCGAAAGGTGGAACAGAACACCCGATGACGCTCTACAAACGTTTCCGTGGACAGGAACCCACTATTGACGCATTATTAAAAAGAAACGATATAAAACGATGAAAGTATTCCTACAATCTATCAGACTGTATACCCTGCTACTGGCAACTCTCTTTTTAGGAGGATGCAACCAGGAAGACAACATTGAAGAAATCTTCTGTAGCGGCCAGTGGTCTTTGGTCAACTTCTTCGAGACCCAGAATTGGGAATCAACCAACAGCCACGGAGATACTCCGATCATTACCAAACCGGAGACAGGCAAGAACTGGATTTCCATCACGTTCTACAACGACGGAAGCGTCAAAGGAGCATTAACCGAGGGTGAATTTACCGCCAAATGGCAAGGAGACGCTTCTACCCGTACGGTTTCTATCACACAGATAAAAACGACGGTTTCGCCTACCGGAACCAGCAAAGATTTCATTGAACGGCTGAAACAAGTGAGATATTACAAGGGTGACAGCCGTACACTACAACTGGCTCCGGAAGCACGGACTTCTTATATCCAATTAAAGCATAATGACGACTAATCACATGGAAACACAAGAAAAGAAACAGGAGCTATTGGACAAACGCTACATGCGGATGGCAGAAATCTGGGCAGAAAATTCCTACTGCCAGCGGCGGAAAGTAGGAGCCCTGATCGTAAAGGACAAAATGATTATCTCAGACGGATATAACGGAACACCGTCCGGTTTTAAGAACGTGTGCGAAGATGAAAACAACCTCACACACCCATACGTACTACATGCAGAAGCCAATGCTATTACAAAAATAGCCCGCTCCAGCAACAGTAGCGAAGGGGCAACACTATACGTCACTGCTTCACCTTGCATCGAATGTGCCAAACTTATCATTCAGGCAGGGATAAAAAGAGTAGTCTACGGGGAGAAATATCGTCTGGAAGACGGATTACGTCTGCTGGAAAAAGCAAACATTGAAACAGTATATATCAATCCAAACGAAGAGAAGAGCAATGAAAAGTAACAGAAACCGTTTAATGCCGATATTGATTGCCGCCTGCCTGGTGGCAGGAATCCTGATCGGTACATTCTACGCCAATCACTTTTCCGGAAACAAACTGGGTATCATCAATACCTCATCCAACAAACTGAATGCCTTGTTGAGAATTATCGATGACCAATATGTAGATACAGTAAAGATGAATGACCTGGTAGAACAAGCCATGCCACTGATTCTATCGGAACTGGATCCACATTCTTCTTATATCCCAGCCAAGGACATGGAAGAGGTCAGCGCAGATCTGAAAGGAAGTTTCAGCGGAATCGGTATCCAGTTTACCATTCAGGATGATACCATCCACATCAACAGTGTCATCCAGGGAGGTCCCTCTGAAAAAGTTGGTCTGATGGCCGGTGACCGCATTGTATCAGTCGATGATTCTGCCTTTGTAGGTAAGATAGTGACCAACAATGAAGCCATGAAACGCCTGAAAGGCAAAAAAGGAAGTAAAGTCAAACTGGGCATCTTCCGTCAAGGAGAAAAAGATATTCTACAGTTCACTGTCGTACGCGGAGACATCCCTGTAAAAAGTATCGATGCCGCCTATATGATTGATGAAAAGTTCGGATATATCAAAGCCAACAAATTCGGCGAAACAACTTACGCGGAACTGCTGATAGCACTGGCTCAACTGAATCAGGCCGACTGTGAAGGAATTATCATGGACCTGCGCGGAAATACGGGAGGATATATGGCAGCCGCCATTCAGATGGTCAACGAATTCCTTCCGAATAACCGTCTCATCGTCTACACCCAGGGACGAAAATCACCACGGGAGGACTATAACTCAAACGGAACAGGAAGCAGCCAGAAAATGCCGCTGGTAGTGCTGGTGGATGAAGGCTCAGCTTCTGCCAGCGAAATCTTTGCCGGAGCGATTCAGGATAATGACCGTGGAACCATCATCGGCCGACGCTCATTCGGAAAAGGACTTGTACAGCAACCTATCGAATTCAGTGATGGTTCGGCTATCCGCCTGACTATTGCCCGTTACTATACCCCTTCGGGAAGATGCATCCAAAAACCTTATGAAAAAGGAAAAGGTGAAGAATATGAGCTTGACTTGCTTACCCGCTATGAACACGGAGAATTTTTCTCAGCCGACAGCATCAAACAGAATACCAAGGAAATCTATCATACCCGTCTGGGACGTACTGTATACGGAGGTGGAGGTATCATGCCGGATATTTTCGTACCACAGGATACCACAGGTATGACCAGCTATTTCCGCATGGCAGCCAACCGGGGAATGATTATTCGCTATACATTCGAATATACAGACCAAAACCGTAGCAAAATGTCGGAATTTGAGACTCCAGACAAATTGGAAAATTACCTGAAGACACAGAATGTACTGGACAAGTTTGCTACATGGGCAGAAAAGAAAGGGCTGAAACGACGCAACCTGATGATGCTGAAATCGAAAAGACTGTTCGAAACAGCTCTCTACGGCAATATCATCTACAACATGCTCGGAATGGAAGCTTATATCCAATACTTGAATAAGAGCGACAAGACAGTACAAAAAGCACTGGAAGTATTGAAAGAAGGGAAATCATTCCCCGAAGCCCCAGTACCGACAAATAACCCAAAGAACGATGAAAAAACAGTTGCGCAATTGGATACGACAGCAGAAAAAACAATACTCCCCACTCCAACTTACGACGTGGTCTACCAGCTTGCTTGACAAGCTGACAGACCACCCTCGGTTCAAGGAGGCAAAAACGGTTCTACTTTACTACTCGTTGCCCGATGAGGTACAGACTCATGAATTTGTAGAACGTATCAGTCAGGAAAAACAAGTGGTACTTCCGGTTGTGAAAGGCGACGAACTGGAACTGCGGAGGTATTCCGGAAAAGCCGATTTGAAGAAAGGAAGTTTCGGGATTGATGAACCTACCGGAGAAATCGTAACAGATTTCTCCGATATTGATATAGCCATTATTCCAGGAGTAGGTTTCGACAAGCAGGGAAACCGTTTAGGAAGAGGAAAAGGATATTATGACCGCCTACTTCCGAAATTACAAAGTTATAATATCGGTATATGCTTCTCGTTTCAGATAGTTCCAGAAATCCCGATAGAGCCCTTTGATTGCCCGATGGATGAAGTCTGGACCCAAGAAGGATGTATCAGCGAAAAACAATATTCACTATAACCTGCGCACCGACATGCGCGTTCAGATTCCGTACCAGCATCTCTCTTCCCATCATCAGTTCCTGACGAAGAACCGACGAAGAGAGATGCACGTACAGAACCTGATTCTTAATATACAGATTAGTAGTATATTTGTAAATAGAAGGACCTACCACATCTTTCCAAGACTCTACCAACCGATACTCATTCAACGGAGTTTCCAATCCTTCTTGACGTAACAACTGACGAATAACATCGCCTACCTGTTCAGTATTATTCCGCTTCATGAGCTTCCTCCTTCCGTTCCGTCACTATCCCATCATCAACTTCAAAGAGTTTATAGTCTCCATCTATCTTCTTCAGAATCTTATCCAAGTGATCACGGTTAGTATCCGTTATGAAAATCTGTCCGAAATTGTCACCTGCCACCAGTTTCACAATCTGTTCTACCCGTGAGGCATCCAATTTATCAAAAATATCATCCAGCAAGACCAAAGGAGTTGTCTGACTCCCCGTCCTCTTCAGAAATTCGAACTGAGCCAGCTTCAAGGCTATAAGATAAGTCTTGTTCTGTCCTTGTGACCCTTCCCGCTTGATAGGAAATTCACTAAGCCTCATAATCAAATCATCCTTATGCACTCCCTTCAAAGAATACCCCATAATACGGTCACGCTGCCTACTCTCCTTAATCAACTGCAACAAATCTCCTTGCGCAGCATGCGATTCGTAAGCCAAACTGACCTCTTCCCTGTCCTGAGAAATATAAGCATAGTAAGACTGGAAAACCGGAATGAATTCATCGATAAACGCTTTCCGCTTCTGATAGACGACAGCACCGGCTGCAGCCATCATCTCCTCCCATACCACCATCAGTTCCTCCTCAGGCTCAACATCTGATTTCAACAACGTATTCCGCTGCATCAGTGCTTTATTATAACGGATAAGCGCCTCCAGATATTCACGATCAAACTGCGAAATCACTACATCCATAAAACGACGACGCTCCTCACTTCCACCGGCTATCAGCAAAGAATCAGCCGGCGATACCAATACCAAAGGAATGAACCCAATATGATCGGACAGACGGGTATATTCCTTTTTGTTACGCTTAAACTGTTTCTTCTGCTTCCGTTTCAATCCACAATACACCTCTTCAGGTTCCAATGTGTCAGTTTCATAAAATCCTTGAATAACGAAAAAATCCTGATTGTGACGGATGTTCTGCGAGTCAATAGGATTCGTCGCACTTTTGCAGAATGACAGGTAATAGACAGCGTCCAACAAATTGGTTTTTCCCATCCCGTTTTTACCGATGATGCAATTCATCTTCCGGGAAAATGAAAGTTCAGCTTGTTCTAAGTTCTTATAGTTTAAGATGGAGATGCGTTTCAGCCACATAATGAATTTGTATTTTACGTACAAAAATAGCAATAAAAGAAAGATAGGTAAAAAAACATGCCCACAAATTTCATTAATACGTATAAATGCCTTACTTTTGCTGTCCGAAATATCGCCTTATCAGAAAATATAAAAAAACAAAAATAAAAATGACAGGAAAAAATCAAACTCATGATCCATTGAATGTAGATGAAGCATTGGTATCTTCAGAAGCATTCCTCTTAAAAAACAAAAATGTGCTGCTGGGAGCAGTCATCGCAGTAGTAGTTATCGTATGTGGCTTCTTAGGATACAGACATTTCATCTCAGCCCCTAACGAACTGAAAGCTTCTGAAGCACTTTTTAAAGGTGAACAATATTTTGGTTCAGATGAATACGAAACAGCTCTGAACGGAGACAAACAAGGATTTGACGGTTTTATCAAAATAGCTGATGAATTCAGTGGAACTAAAGCTGGTAACCTGGCTAACGCCTATGCAGGAATCTGCTATGCACAATTGGGCAAATACGAAGATGCAAGCAAATACCTGAATCAGTTCAGTGCGGACGACCAATTGGTTTCTCCGGCTATATTAGGTACGTTGGGTAACTGCTATGCACAGATGGGACAATTAGACAAAGCTGCCGCTACCCTATTGAAAGCAGCCGACCGTGCAAACAGTACCGCACTGAGCCCTATTTACTTGATTCAAGCTGGACAAATTCTGGAAAAACAAGGCAAAAATACTGAAGCAGTAGAAGCTTACAAACAGGTAAAGAATAAATATGCCAATTCTTACCAGGCTATGGATATCGATAAATACATCGAACGCGCTTCCAAATAAATTGCAATAAATTTATCCATAATAATTAGAAGAACGGATTTCACAGTTCACACGGCCAAATGTCGCTGTGGCTATGTGAAACCCGTTTCTTTTTTATCTAAATCTTATCTTATATATCGTATGGCAACAGCTTATCACAATCTTTCTGATTACGATTTCAATTCGGTACCTGACGCTTCAACTATGCGTTTCGGTATTGTAGTATCCGAATGGAACAGCAACATTACAGGCGCATTGCTGGAAGGTGCTGTAAACACACTGAAAAAGCATGGAGCAAAAGAAGAAAATATCCTGGTACAGACTGTACCCGGAAGTTTCGAACTGACATTCGGATCGGCACAGATGATTAAAAGCGGAAAAGTGGATGCAGTCATCGCCATTGGCTGTGTGGTACGCGGAGATACCCCTCATTTCGATTATGTATGCGCCGGTACTACGCAAGGAATTGCCCAACTAAACGCAACATCCGATGTTCCAGTCATTTACGGACTAATTACAACCAACAATATGCAACAGGCAGAAGACCGTGCTGGAGGTAAGTTAGGAAACAAAGGAGACGAATGTGCAATTACAGCAATAAAAATGATCGATTTTATTTGCAGATTAAAAAAATAATCGTACCTTTGCATCGCAATTGAGAAACGAAGTTAATCAAAAGTTTTTCAAAAGCGAATGGGCAAATACCAGAGTGGCCAAATGGGGCAGACTGTAAATCTGCTGGCTTACGCCTTCGGTGGTTCGAATCCATCTTTGCCCACAAAAAATTGCGGAAGTAGCTCAGTTGATAGAGCATTAGCCTTCCAAGCTGAGGGTCGCGGGTTTGAGTCCCGTCTTCCGCTCCACTTTTTGAAAGGGGCAAGTACCAGAGTGGCCAAATGGGGCAGACTGTAAATCTGCTGGCTTACGCCTTCGGTGGTTCGAATCCATCTTTGCCCACAAAAAATTGCGGAAGTAGCTCAGTTGATAGAGCATTAGCCTTCCAAGCTGAGGGTCGCGGGTTTGAGTCCCGTCTTCCGCTCTCTGAGAGATGTCTTTACAGACATCTTTTTTTATATCTATTATTATGGACCAACGTAAAAATCTGGGCTCACCCGATTTATTCTCAAGCATAAATTTTAGCCAGCCTGAACAGAAAAAGAAAGCTTTGTTCTTTACTCATCTGAATTGTATCCTGAACTCTTTGATTTTCTCCCTAACAAGATACTAAAAAAGGATGCACCGCACAAACGATGCACCCTTCAAACATTACCACACCTTCACAGGCTCCATTAAAATAGTTTAGTTGTTTTGCAAAAGACTAGCTTAGTTATTGTTTTCATTCAATGTTGCAATACTCACACGATTCCATGCCGATTCAGAGAACATATCAGTAATACCTTCACCTTTAGCCGTAATACGATCTGCAGAGATATTGTATTTCTTCATCAACATTGTCTTAACAGATTCAGCACGTGCCTGAGCCAGTTTCTGATTGAAATCCAAATTACCGTCCGGAGATGCATATCCTTTAATGACCACTGTGCTGGCCGGATGATTCTTCATGTAGATACCGATACGTTCCACATTAGGAATCTGCGAATTCGGAATAACAGAACTTCCCAAATTGAATGTAACCATTGACTCCAATGAGCGCACTTGTGTCTGTTCTACTACCACAGCCACTTCTTCCGGTTGATTATTCTGGCAATCCTGAAGCTGTGTCTGCAACTGTTGGATAACAGCCGCTCCTTCCGCCAAAGCCTGATCACGTACCTGAATTTCTCCTCGTAATTGATTTACTTTGTCATTTACAGCTTCTATTGCCAACGGATCCATCGGTTCAACCAGCGTCATATAACGTTTCCCGTTACTGTTACCGAAATGATAAGTTACCCCTGCCAGTAATTCAATCTTAGAACGGTTCACATTTAAGGCTTGTGGACGGTCATCATCCAAACGATAAACGATAGCTGGTTTCAGACTGAGGGTGATAGCTTTTGATTCGCCCAAATTGAAATTGAAACTGGACCCAAAGCGAGTAGTGATATAATCTCGTTCATCATCTACAGCTTGACTATGGAAATTATGTCCATAACCAATACCTGCTACAGCCTCTACTTCAAACAGTCTCGGAGCACCCCTATAACCTCCAAACAGATTATTCAAGTTCATCTTACCGTTGAACGCAATGTTCAGATCATCGAAAGCCGTTTTGCTCTTTGTTGTATTAATGCCTGCAAGTCCCTGCAACGAGAATCCTAACACCGGCGATACCTGCTTACCGATTTCCAGGCCAGTAACCCCACGCATACTCTTCCAGAAAGGATTGTAAACCGTCGGTGTAATCCCACCACCATTTAAACCAACATACCAGTTGTCAAAGAAATTAGTTCCCATAAGGGCTTGTGCATTTACATGCAGGGATGCAGCTACCAGGAGCAACCCCAGAAAAAAACTTTTTTTCATACTCAATTATAATTTAAGAATAGTTTAGTCAAGTCACTATATAAAACAATCCGAGTATAAAAAAGTTTTGGATTCTATAAAAAAGAAAAGGAGAATCCTGCATTATACAGAACCCTCCTAAATTAGTTTCCCAATAAAATAGTGTGTTTATTCAGCCGATTCTACAAAATCAGTTTCACCGGCATTCACCAAAATATTATACCACTGAATCAGCTTCTTGATATCACTTGTATGCACACGGTCACGATCGAAGTTAGGCAAAACTGCAGCCATAAAATCCACCAGTGCCTGATAAGAAGAGTTCTTGTAATCTAACGAAGCCACAGCACCGTTCTCTTTCTTTTTCACAGCTTCCAATACATCAGCCAAAGGAACTTCTTCCGCATCGGTATACATGGCGATATCGCCCAAAGAAATCACTTTATCGCTAGCATACACAGGAACACGTTTCTTTTCGGCCGAAACAGTTTCTACAATCAACATATTTTTAGCCTGTGAAATCAGCTTATACAAACCCGGTTTTCCCGAGATTGCCAAAATCGTCTTCAACATAATATTTTCAGTTACTAAATTTTGAAAATTAACTAATTGCCAACAAAAATACAACTCCGTTATGACATACACAAACTATCAGGCATTTTTTCTTGCCTTCAGTTCTTGAAGCATCCTTTCCAATTGCGGTAACAAAGGACAGATACCATCGTTCACAATAACACAGTCAGCCCGTTCTTCCCGCTCCCGTTCACCCATCTGTGCCAGAATACGAGCTTCTACAGATACACGGTCACACCCGTCACGTTCCATCGTACGCCGAATTCTCTGTTCTAACGGAGCTGAAACAACACATATATAGTCTGTATGCTTATCGAATCCTGATTCAAAAAGAATAGCACTTTCCAATCCCAGCAATTCAGCTCCTGTCTGTTCACACCAACAGTCAAAATCACGAAAAACAGCCGGATGAATAACCGCATTCACCCGATCAGCATTTTCACGGGTTGCAAACAGATATGAAGCCAACAACTCCTTGTTCAATTTATCATCCTGATAAACCTGTTTGCCCAGCAAAGCTATCAAGCCTTTTCTGATAGCTGAATCTGTTACAGTAAGCTGTTTGGCACGTGAATCGGAGTCATAAACGGGTATTCCCAAATTCTGAAGCAGATGAGACACATATGTCTTTCCGCTGCCTATTCCACCTGTAATTCCTATTCTAATCATGATTTTGTAAAACGGTCTGTTCCTCTATCAAATAATCGATGGTAGCCGGCGAAATTCGGATATGACTGACATGTTCAGGTATAGCACGCAGAATAACAGTGGCCTTATCACCTGATTCATTCTGCAAATCCGGATAAGATACCCCCACCAGAAAGTCATTCGCCGTAATCGATTTAAAATTAGCAAGACCAACCTGGAAAGTTATCTGTACCTTAGAGGGGAATGTACGGAGAATTTTACCTTTCGGAAAATCGAACCCTACCACAGGTACTTCCACCGTCTTTTCAGAATACATATCTACACAAACAGATACCTCTACAGATGAGGGCACATATTTTATCCCCCGTATAGTCTGCAACGGTACATGCTTAACTACCGTATCGGTAATATCTCTCAAATCGATAGGTTGCGTATAAGCTGTCAGCACATTTTTCAAGACTTCTTCAGGCGCATAGACTGTTACCGAATCCGGCCGACATTTCACATTAGATACGTAATACTGCCTACCGGTTGTCACCTCTTTATTCACTGCAACAGGCACCTTCATAGCTGTACCACGTGTATAAATGAAATCCACAGTATCCGGACGGATGGCCAAAATCCGTGTAGTTCCATTCAGTTGAGTAGCAATCTTTTTAGAAAGTTCCGAAGCCGGAACCACCACACGGGTTCCCTTATTTTCATAATCAGCGAAATCAAAGGTTACCGGAAAAAAAGTTCTTCCCAACATATAGTTCAACAGAATTGTTCCTCGGTCCTCAACCTTTACCCGGATTTCCGAAGGGATATCAGAAGTCAACACAACCTCTTTGGGAACATTCTTCAAACGCAACGGAATCCTGAATTCCGTCTGATAAGTCTCATTCAGTATCTGCAACAACCAGAAACAGAAAGAAACAAAAACGAAAAATAAAAAAAACAGAAACTCCCGGCACTTATCACTGAGCAGAAAGTTTCTGATTTTCCGTAGAAAAGGGATATAATATTTCTTAATGTTCTTCACATCGAACAGTCTTTTTAAATTGTTGTTATTTAGCCTGGGACTGGGCTTGAGCCTGAGCATCGGCATAGATAGAGTTCTTGTCTACCTTAATTTTTACGCCCGAAGCAACCTCAACAATTACTGTACTATCTTCTATTTCTTTGATTTTTCCATAGATACCACCGGCTGTTACGACAGACTGTCCTACTTCCAGTCCTTTACGGAAGTTCTCGATTTCTTTACGTTTTTTATTCTGAGGACGAATCATAAAGAAGTACATGATAGCAAAAATGGCTACCATCATAATCAGGAAGGAGTAGTCAGCTCCGGCTCCCGCTTGCTGTAACACAATAGTCAACAAATTCATACGTTATCTTGATTATAATTTTAATAGCTGAACAAAGATATTAATTTTTAGTCAGCTTGTTTTCCTTTTTTAATTGATTAACAATTCCATCCAATGTTCCGTTGATAAACCCACCACTTTTTGGCGTACTGTACAGTTTGGCAATCTCTACATATTCATTCAATGAAACGTTGACCGGTATATTCGGGAAACTTAAGATTTCAGCCAAAGCAATCTGCATGATGATAACATCCATCAGTGCTACACGATCCAGATCCCAGTTTCTGGAATTTTCACTAATCAGATGACGGTAATAATCAGCATTCAAAATGGAACGACGGAACAGGCGACGTGCAAAATCCTGATCTTCCTCATCCTTGAATTCTGGAAGGAGTTCCTGATTCTCTCCGTTTGCCGGATCAAAGCGTTTGATGGTCTTCAATACAAAAGTATCGACAATCTCCTTGTCATCGTTCCAATACAGACTCTGATCTTCCAAGACTTCATCCAAAGCAGAATTATTAAAGATAATTTTCTTGTAGATTTTACGCCATACTTCACGGTCTTCCTCATAGGAAGAAGTTTCACTCGCCATATACTCCTTATATATATCGCTCTGCATAATCTGTTCGCACAGATTCTTGATAAAATCACCTTCGTTCTCCCACGTCTTTTTCTGGGAGTTCGAGAAATCATTCAACTGTTTATTCACTTCCAACTGAGCAATAAACCGATTATCAACAAATTTAGTGTTTGGAGACAAATCTTCTTTGGTAGGAACCAACTTGTGTTTACCTGCATCCAGGCGCTTTTGTGCATAACGTGTAACTTCCACCATCAGGAGCAAGAGATAGTTGTACAAATCGTATGCCTTGGAAAGGCTGAAGAACAACTCTTTTTCTGCAGTATCCAAGTTTTTACCACCGTTCTGATAATAAGCATAGATTATCTGAACTATCTTCAGACGAATGAGAACTCTGTTAATCATACTTTTTAAAATATAACTTTTAGGCTGCAAAAATATATATTTTCATTCAAATACCCTATACCACAGCACTTTTTTTTCTTTTTTTTATGGAAAAGCATTTTTTGAAGCTTCATTTTTTTGTTCATATAAAAAAAATAGTCAATTTTGGGCACGATTAAAGAACTCAAGGATAAGGTTATGGAAAATTCAAGAAAGAAAAGCACTACAGAGAACAGCGACAAAGAAATTCTTTTTTCAAAAGCCGTAAAAGCCGGAAAACGTATCTATTACCTGGATGTAAAGAAAAGCCGGAAAGACGAAATGTATGTAGCTATCACAGAGAGTAAAAAGATAGTTGCAGGAGAAGGAGAAAATCCACAAGTCAGTTTCGAAAAACACAAGATTTTCTTATACAAAGAAGATTTTGACAAGTTTATACACGGATTACAACAAGTCATCAACTACATAGAGGACAAACAAGGATTATCTGCAGAGACTTTAACAGACGACGAACATCCCGAACAGCAGGATTTAAATGCAGGAGAAATTAAAATAGACATTGACTTTTAACCTCAGCCAAAGGAGCGGGACTGCTTGACATTCCATCGGGTTGACTCATTTGCTGATACAAGACTCAGACCCGAAGCCTTTCAGTGAAAGGGGAATATACCTTCATACAAAATCAGACAAGAATTCATCAGGTATTAATTCCTCAATGAATAAAATTCAGGAACAAATTTGCACAATTCCCGCAAAAGCCTTACCTTTGCACCGCTTTTTTAACTCATCGTGTGATATACCACATCGTGTGATGGCGAATTAAGCACAAGAAAAATACTTAATTTAGAGTAACACAAAAAAAATTAAAAACATGAAATCAATCGAAATCAAAGGTTCTTTGAGAACTGAAACTGGTAAGAAAGCTACCCGTGAACTGCGTAACAACGACATCGTACCTTGCGTACTGTATGGTGTACAAAAAGATGAAAACGGAAATCCGGTAGCTACTCACTTCACTGTAACAACAGATGGTCTGCGTAACTTGGTATACACACCGCACATCTATGTAGTAGACTTGAACATCGATGGCAAAATCGTAAATGCTATCATGAAAGATATCCAGTTCCATCCGGTAACTGATAAGATTCTGCATGTTGACTTCTACCAGATTGACGAAGCTAAACCTATCGTAATGGAAGTTCCGGTTCAGTTGGAAGGCTTGGCTGAAGGTGTAAAAGCCGGTGGTAAATTGGCTTTGCAGATCCGTAAGCTGAAAGTAAAAGCTTTGTACAATGTTATTCCGGAACGTCTGATTGTCAATGTAACCAACTTGGGTCTGGGTAAGACTATCAAGGTAGGCGAACTGAACTACGAAGGTCTGGAATTGCTGAATGCAAAAGAAGCTGTGGTATGCGCCGTTAAGTTGACTCGTGCCGCTCGTGGTGCTCAGGCTGCTGCAGGTAAATAATCTGAATCTAACCTGAGTTTTCAAAATCCTTTCAATGAAATATTTGATAGTAGGACTGGGGAATATCGGCGACGAGTACCGTGAAACCCGTCATAATATAGGATTTATGGTATTGGACGCCCTAGCTAAGGCGTCCAATATTGTTTTTAAGGATGGCCGTTACGGAGCCACCACTACCCTCTCAGTAAAAGGCAGACAACTCATCCTGCTCAAACCTTCCACATACATGAACCTGAGCGGAAATGCGGTCAGATACTGGATGCAGCAGGAAAAGATTCCGTTGGAAAATGTACTGGTAGTTGTAGACGATCTGGCATTACCATTTGGAAGTCTTCGCCTGAAAGGAAAAGGTAGTGATGCCGGACACAATGGACTGAAACATATTGCCGCTACATTGGGAACCCAAAACTATGCACGTCTACGTTTCGGTATCGGTAACGATTTCCCTAAAGGTGCCCAAGTAGACTATGTATTAGGTAAATTCGGTGAGGATGACCGCAAACAGATGCCAGAGCGGCTGGAACTGGCTGGCGAAATCATCAAAAGTTTCTGTCTGGCCGGCTTGAACCTGACCATGAATCAATACAACAACAAATAAGTATGGCTGAAGCTAGAATAGACAAATGGCTGTGGGCCGCACGTATCTTCAAAACACGTACTATTGCGGCTGAAGCCTGCAAGAAAGGCCGAATCAGTATTAATGGCGCACAAGCCAAACCGGCTCGAATGATAAAACCAGGCGACACCATCCAAGTAAGAAAACCGCCTGTCACCTACTCTTTCAAGGTCTTGCAGGCTATCGAAAAGCGTGTGGGAGCCAAATTGGTGCCTGAGGTCATGGAAAACGTGACTACCCCCGACCAATATGAACTGCTGGAAATGAACAGAATCAGCGGATTCATTGACCGTGCCCGCGGTACCGGACGTCCGACCAAGAAAGACCGGCGTGATTTGGACGATTTCTTTACACCGGAATACCTGGACGATTTGGAATTCGATTTTGACGATGAAGACGAAGATGTCTGAAATTCCAACTACTTTTATTATTTTTGCAACCGACAATCGGAAACATTTAAAATAAGATATACAACCATGGAATTAGCAAGTAAGTACAATCCCGCTGACGTGGAGGGAAAATGGTACCAGTATTGGCTGGACAACAAACTTTTCAGTTCAAAACCCGACGGACGTGAACCTTACACCGTCGTCATCCCACCGCCAAACGTGACCGGAGTTCTCCACATGGGACACATGCTTAACAATACCATCCAAGATATTCTGGTACGTCGTGCCCGCATGATGGGCAAGAATGCTTGCTGGGTACCGGGAACCGATCATGCATCCATCGCTACCGAAGCAAAAGTAGTGAACAAACTGGCACAGCAAGGTATCAAAAAGACAGATCTGACCCGCGAAGAATTCTTGAAACATGCCTGGGCATGGACAGAAGAACACGGTGGAATCATCCTGAAGCAGCTACGACGCCTGGGAGCATCCTGCGACTGGGACCGTACCGCTTTCACCATGGACGAAAAACGTAGCGCAAGTGTTATTAAGGTATTTGTCGACCTGTATAACAAAGGCCTCATCTATCGTGGTGTACGTATGGTCAACTGGGATCCGAAAGCCCTGACAGCCCTTTCAGACGAAGAGGTTATCTACAAGGAAGAACACAGTAAGCTGTATTACCTGCGCTACTATGTAGCCAACGATGACATGAGCAGCGAAACCGGAGCAGAAGGCGAAGTGGTACACCGTGACGAACAGGGGCGCCGCTATGCCGTAGTAGCAACGACACGTCCGGAAACCATCATGGGCGATACGGCTATGTGTATCAACCCCAACGACCCGAAGAACCATTGGCTGAAAGGCAAACAAGTCATCGTACCTCTGGTAAACCGTGTAATTCCAGTTATCGAAGATGATTATGTAGACATCGAATTTGGTACCGGATGTCTGAAAGTCACTCCGGCCCACGATGTGAACGACTACATGCTGGGTGAAAAATATAACCTGAAGTCTATCGACATCTTCAATGACAATGGTACCTTGAGCGAAGCTGCCGGTATGTATGTAGGTATGGACCGTTTCGATGTACGTACTCAGATTGAAAAAGATCTTGATGCAGCAGGACTGTTGGAAAAGGTAGAGGCCTATACCAATAAGGTAGGTTTCTCTGAACGTACCAATGTTGCCATCGAACCGAAGCTTTCTATGCAGTGGTTCTTGAAAATGAAGCATTTTGCCGACATGGCTCTGCCACCGGTAATGGAAGATGCTCTGAAGTTCTACCCGGCCAAATACAAGAATACCTACAAGTATTGGATGGAAAACATCAAGGACTGGTGTATCAGCCGTCAGCTGTGGTGGGGACACCGTATTCCGGCTTACTTCTTACCACAAGGTGGTTTTGTTGTAGCCGAGACAGCCGAAAAAGCACTTGAACTGGCTAAAGAAAAGACCGGAAATCCAGATTTGAAGCTGGAAGACTTGCGTCAGGACGATGACTGTCTGGACACTTGGTTCTCTTCATGGCTGTGGCCGATTTCTCTGTTCGACGGTATCAACAACCCAGGCAACGAAGAAATTAAATATTACTACCCGACTTCCGATTTGGTAACAGGTCCGGATATCATCTTCTTCTGGGTAGCCCGTATGATTATGGCAGGATACGAATACATGGGTGATATGCCGTTCAAAAATGTCTACTTTACCGGTATCGTACGCGACAAACTGGGACGTAAGATGTCAAAGTCACTCGGTAACTCCCCCGACCCGCTGGAACTGATCGACCGTTTCGGTGCCGACGGTGTACGTATGGGTATGATGTTGTCTGCTCCGGCAGGAAACGACATCCTCTTCGACGATGCGCTGTGCGAACAGGGACGTAACTTCAACAACAAGATATGGAATGCTTTCCGTTTGGTTAAAGGTTGGGAAGTAGCCGACATCGAACAACCGGAATACGCCAAGCTGGCTACCGAATGGTTTGAGGCTATGCTGGCCAAGACAGCAGCCGAAGTAAATGACCTCTTCGGAAAATATCGTCTGAGCGAAGCTTTGATGGCTGTGTACAAACTGTTCTGGGACGAATTCTCAAGCTGGTATCTGGAAATGGTAAAACCGGCTTACGGTCAGCCTATCGATAAGATGACTTATGAAAAGACCCTGAATTTCTTCGACACCCTGCTGAAACTGCTGCATCCGTTCATGCCGTTTATCACCGAAGAACTGTGGCAGCATATTTACGACCGCAAGGAAGGCGAAAGCATCATGGTTCAGGTACTGCAGGTTTCAGAAACCTACAATGAAGACATCATTACACGCTTCGAAGCCGTGAAGGAAGTTATCGGTGGTATCCGTACCATCCGTCTGCAAAAGAATATCGCGCAGAAAGAAGCGCTGTCACTGGAAGTAATAGGTGAAAATCCGGTAGAAGCGTTCAACGCTGTTATCTCCAAACTTTGTAACCTGTCAGCTATCCAGACAGTTACAACCAAAGCAGACGGCGCTGCTGCCTTCATGGTAGGCACTACCGAATATGCAGTACCTTTGGGGAACCTCATCAACGTGGAAGAAGAACTGAAAAAACTGGAAGCCGACCTGAAATATCAGGAAGGATTCCTGCAGAGTGTTCTGAAGAAACTGAGCAACGAAAAATTCGTCAGCAAGGCTCCGGCAAATGTCATCGAAATGGAACACAAGAAACAGGCCGATGCCGAAACGAAAATTGCCGCACTGAAAGAAAGCATCGCAGCGCTGAAGAAATAAACAGAAGAGGAAGAATCCTCAACTAATACAACAAACGGATTATATAGAGAATCTCTGAAGAAAACATTCTTCTGGAATCATCCATATAATCCGTTTTTCTTTTTAACTGCTATCCTTTTTTCATCCTCTTATAAGCTATCGGCGACATTCCCATCACCTTACGAAAAAGACGAGAGAAATAATAACTGTCTTCTATCCCAACCTTATAGCATACTTGGTTCACCTTCATATCAGTAAAATCCAGCAATTGGCAAGCTTTCTGAATCTTTAACTGGTTAAAGTAAGTCAACGGCGGATAGCCGGTACGTTGACTGAACAAGACAGAAAAATAAGAAGGCGAATAGCCAGTACTTCGGGCAATCTCTTCCAAAGACAATCTCTTTTCTATATTTTCCTTCATAAAATGAATGGCTATGTCAACAATATCTTTCAGAGAACTGTCTCCTGTTCCTCCTCCGTTGCAATACGGCTGCATAAAACGCAAAGTATGCGCAACAAATTCACAACAAATAAATAGAGAAACGTTGTTCTTATGGTAGAA
>ERZ780034.256-NODE-256-length-21104-cov-7.00171_pt1 | contig 21104 bp, 19 predicted proteins | sample MGYA00511855_ERZ780034 | MGnify/ENA primary metagenome ERZ780034 (study PRJEB29588, sample SAMEA2148024) | human gut metagenome | biome: human gut; feature: human-associated habitat; material: faeces | place: Denmark | collected 2008/2010 ...
GGAAAAATTGAGATTTTAATGTCTGGTTATCCATTTTTTCATCCTTTTAGGGGATGAACGGATATAAGATTGTGCTTTTAAAGGCTATTTTTATGCTTTATAGGCTACCGGAAAGTGAACGGGTATGCTCCGGAATATGTATTTTACGCTTGTAGTTCAAGCGATGGAGTTTCACAGGAAGGAGATGTTTGGTTCATTGAGAATAGTCATTTGAAAATAACCATTCAACCTACTGGTGTATTGAACGTATATGATAAAAAAGGAAATCGAGAGTGGCGACAAGTAGCTTCAAAAGATAAAAAAATAGAGAATGTTCATGAAGTAAGTACTACTGATAAATGGGCGATAGCATTCGAAACGGAAGTTAATAATTATCCGTTCTTGGTAAAACTGAGTCTTCCAAAAGCCTCTGCAGACTTGGAGATAGAAGCTGATATGGAAAATCATGATACTCCGATAGAGGATATTCCTTTTTTTGATCCGTTCTTGTTAGACTCAGAACATTGCTCCATAGCTGTAGCTGATTTCTGTAACGGACATCTTTATCCAGCCGATCTTCACCCGTTTCCGTATAAACGTTATACTACCGCTTTATTGGACATGCCTTGGATAGGTGTATGTGATGCAAAAGAAGGACACGGATATGAGATTATATTGGATACATCGGATGATGCATTCTTTGACATGATTCCCGTAAAGATTGGAAAGCGTGAGATTGTTCTGCCCAAAGCAGGTTGGATATCCAGCAAAAAGCGTTTTGGATATGCACGCCGTCTTCTCTGTCATTTTGTTTCTGATGGCGGTTATGTAGCGTTGGCTAAGTACTATCGAACTTATGCGCAAAACCGCGGTTTGATTGTTCCTTTCTCTGAGAAAGTAAAGAAAAACCCAAATCTGACACGTCTTTTCGGGGCAGTGGATGTATGGGGGCAACAATCAGTAGAATTTGCCAAAGAAGCAAAGAAGGCAGGCGTGGAAAAAATGATTATGAATGGTAACTCTACACCTGAAGAATTAAAAAGTATCAATGAATTAGGTTATTTGACAAGTTGTTATGATGCATATCAGGATGTTTTTCAGGTAGAAGCTAATGGGAAAATTGATAGTGGACATGAATATTTGCCAGATAATATCGTATTGAAAGATGATAGTACTCGCATGTTAGCTTGGTGTACTTGGGATGGACATCAATCTATGAAACGCTGTCCAGTATTTTGGGAACGCACGGCTAAATTAGTGATTCCTGAAGTATTGTCTAAATATCCTTTCTTGTGTCGCTTCATAGATGTGACTACAGCCGAAGATTTGTATGAGTGTTACGATGAAAGACATCCATTAACCCGTGCTGAAAAACGAGAGCTAGGTGTACGTCTTTTCGATTATATACGATCACAAGGTCTTGTAGTGGGCGGAGAACATGGTCGTTGGTGGGCTGTTCCTGTCATTGATTACGTAGAAGGTATGATGAGTGGAGGAACAGATAATTATGCTTGGGATGCTCCTTATCTTCATCCACCTATGAATAAGGATGGTAATAAATGGGAGCAGTATGAGACTTTGGGCATGAATCCCCAGTACCGTGTTCCTCTATGGGAACTTGTATTCCATGACTGCGTAGTATCCACTTGGTATTGGGGGGATGCTAATGATTTCTTAACGTTGGCTGACCCGAAATTTACAGACATGAAGAATTGTTACAATATTTTGTATGGCACTATACCTTTGTTATGGGCAAACGAAGAAACCGGTGGTGCAGGGCCATCTAAACCTGGCTCTTGGGTGGCCAATCGTGAACTTTTTCTAGAGACTTATCGTAACGTATGTAAACTGCATGAGGTGATTGCTGGACAGGAAATGACAGTTCATGAATTCCTGACTCTGGACGGAATGGTACAGCGCACTTGTTTCGCTGATGGTACAGAGGTTGTTGTCAATTTTGGAGAATCTGTTTACGAAGCTACTGTAGGTGGAAAAAGATATCAACTGCCGCAATATGGATTTGCAGTTAAAGGTCCTAGAATAGAACAATCACGTGCATTGATAGATGGACAAATTGTAACAAATATTCATACCAATACATACAACTTTCAAGATTTTAAACAATGTAACAACTAGGAAAAATGTTTTTATAATAATAGATGAGATATATGAAATTTCAATTAGCTATTTGGGGAATTGTATGTTGTGTCTTGGCTGGGGGTGTCAGCTTGGTCAAGGCTCAAAGTAGTATCGATTACGTCAATATGTTTATTGGTAGTACGGGTTCTCATAACACTGAATATGGAGGCACAACACCAGCAGTCAGCGAGCCTTTCGGAATGACACAATGGTGTGCAGCAACCCGTATAAACGGTATCTCACGTACTACATATAATTACAATGATACTCATCTTCTGGGATTTGTAGCTACACATCAACCTGCTATTTGGATGGGCGACTATGGTTTTTTCACCTTAATGCCACAAGTAGGAATATTGAATTTAGAACCAGAAAAACGGGCTGTAAAGATAGATCATGCACAAGAAATAGCTACACCATATTATTATAAGATAAGTTATAATGACGTGCAAGGTCATGCTTTGAAGACCGAATTTACAGCTACATCCCGTTGCTCTTTTTTCCGCTTCAATTATCCTTCTACCGAGAAAGCTATTCTATTTTTGGAGGCTGGTCGGGAAAAAGAGGGGGGATCTATTGAAATCCTTCCAGACAAACAGGAGATTCGAATTTGTAACAAGGAAAGGCATGATAGTCATCTAGGTCCTCGCTTATATAATTTTAAAGGGTGCTATGTTCTGAAATTCTCACGTCCATTCAGTCAGTATGGCACTTGGAATGAGGATAGAGTGTCCAAGATGCAGAGTAAGGAAGAGGGGGCCCATGTTGGTGGGTATATAGAGTTTGAACCGGGTACAGAGGTTGTAGAAGTACGTATCGGTTCTTCTTTTATTGATTTTGAACAGGCTTCGGAGAATTTGGAGAAAGAAATTCCCACATCTGTCAGTTTTGAACAAACTAAAAAGAAAGTGAAGGCAGTTTGGAAGTCAAATTTAGATAAGATACAAATTAAAGGAGCAACCGATGATGATGCAACGGTTTTTTATACGGCATTTTTTCGCACTATGCAATATCCACGTGAATTTTCTGAGTACGGCCGCTACTACAGCCCGTTTGATGATAAAATTCACAAAGGCATTTCATACAATGCGTATTCACTGTGGGATACATTCCGTGCACAGCACCCTTGGCTTCAATTGACACAGTCTCAACGGGTAGATGATATGATTACAGCGTTGATACAAATGTATAATGAAGGTGGTTGGCTGCCTAAATGGCCTAATCCTTCTTACACAAACATCATGATTGGTACACATGCTGATGCTGTTATTGCTGATGCGTATGTCAACGGATTTCGTAATTATGATGTAGAAAAAGCTTATGAAGCTATCCGCAAGGATGCTTTTCAAGCACCACGTGATGACTATCGTTGGGGCGACAGGCATTATTGGAACGGTTCATACGAGGCTCGTGGAGGTCTGAAAGAGTATTTGGATTTAGGTTATGTTGCCGCAGACAAGACAACAGAGTCTGTATCACGCACATTGGAGTTTGCTATGGATGATTATTGTGTAGCCCAAATGGCAAAAAAACTGGGACATGAGGAAGATTATCATATCTTAATGAAACGCTCACGCAACTATTTGAATCTGTACAATCCACAGACAGGTTTTTTTCAAGCACGACATAGTAATGGTAGCTGGGCAGATATAGAAGAGGGATTTACTGAAGGTGGACGCTGGACATACCGTTTCTGCGTTATGCAAAATATACCTGATCTGATTCATCTTCTGGGTGGGGAGGATGTATTTTGTAAGGAGCTAGACAAAAACTTTGATGAAGGGCATTATCGTCATGATAATGAACCCGGACATCATTTCGCTTACTTATATGATTGTTGTGGCAAGCTTGATAAAGTGCAGAACCGTATTCCAATGATAATAAAACAACATTACAAGAATAAGCCTGATGGTTTATCTGGTAATGACGATTGTGGACAAATGTCAGCTTGGTATCTATTCAGTTCATTGGGCTTTTATCCGCTTACTCCGGCATCAGGTGAGTATGCATTGGGTATACCTCATTTTAAAGAGATAATCCTGCAGCTACGAGATGGTAAGAAATTGTTAATCAAAGCTCCAGAATTGAATAAAAAAGATTACTTATTGCGAGTGTATTGGAATGGAAAACTTTTGGAAAAGCCTTTTATCTCTATTCAAGATATTTTTAAAGGTGGAGTACTAGAGTTTTGTTCTGAATAATAATCAATTAAATATATTAAATAATGAGATATTACTTATTACTACTATTTCAGATATATATCTGTATTTTAGCATTTGTTGTAACGGGATGTTCCTCTTCCCTTGTATCGAATACGGTCAAATCTCCGGATGGAAAGTTAGAGTTTACTATTTATAAAAGTGAAAAAGGTGAACCTGTTTATGCTTTTAAAGCTAATAATAAACAGTTGATTAACAATTCATCATTGGGTATTAAATTTAAGAATAACAATGTTTTAACAATTACTGAATGTAGTATTGAAGAGACTAATGAACGTCAAGTACGGGATATTTGGAAACCAGTATGGGGAAAGAGAGCTATAGTAAATGATCATTTTAATGAAAAGACTTTCACGATAAGTAGTACGGCCGTGGATGGCTTGGAGAAACTTCTTGTAGTAGTTCGTGTTTACAATGATGGAGTTGCTTTTCGTTATGAGATTCCTACCGGGAATAGTAAACTAGAAAGAGAGCCTATGGAATGTACTACATATAACTTTGCTGATGATTATACTGCATGGAGCTATAATGGCGAAGAACATAATATTGGTCCCGAAAAGCTTACAGATAGTAACGGTGAGAGACTTCCGGTTGTTACAATTAAAGCTGATGACCATAATTATATGGCTCTTCATGAGGCTTATTTGCAAGAAGGAGAACCGTTGCGTTTATTCTCGAAAAAGGGTGAGACAGCCTATTCTGTAATATCTACACCAGGAAAGTTACATCCAAATTATAGTTCAGCATGGCGTGTTATCATGTATGGCACCACTCCTGGTACATTGGTAGATTCTCATCTTGTAGAGTTACTTAATCCTGAACCAGATCCTAAATATGATTTTTCATGGGTAAAACCGGGTATTGCTTTATGGGATTGGCGTATGAATGGTGCAGAAATAGATGGGTTTAGATATGAGATGTCTTATCCTTCTTGGGTTCGTGCTGTGGACTTTGCGGCTGAACAAGGATTTGCCTATCTTGTATTGGATGCTAATTGGTATGGTCCTGAATTTGCCACAGATTCTGATCCTATTAATGGTGATAAGGCGAATGATGTACGTAGACTTATAGAATATGGTAAACAAAAGGGTGTAGGTATTTGGTTGTATTTAAATGATGTTGGAGGAAAACAATATCCCATTGAAGAAACTTTGAAACAATATAGTAAATGGGGAGCTGTCGGTGTAAAATATGGTTTTATGACCGGTACTCAAGAAGAAAAAAATAAATGGACACAAACTGTAACGCGTCTGTGTGCCGAGAATCATTTATTAGTAGACTATCACGATAATCCAGTTCACCCTTATGGACAAATGCGAACATGGCCTAATGCTGTTACCAGAGAATACTGTCATGCGCAATTGGACGGTTATCATGTGTTTGTTCCGGAAACTTTCTGTACTTCCGTATTTGTGAATATGCTAGCAGGTCCTTTGGATATGAACAACGGTATGTTTGATTTACGCCCGGGAAAAACGACTCGTGTAGATTGTAACTTGCCTGTTCCTTCAACTGTAACATCTGAGGCGGCTAGAACATTGATTACCTTCTCAGGTGTAACCATTCTTCCAGATATACCTGAATATTATAAGAAATATCCCGAGTTACTTCGCTTTATCAGTGCACAGAAGATGCCCTGGGTAGAAAGTAAGACTTTGGCTGGCGAAATTGGAGAATATATTGTTATGATGCGTCAAACCCAAGAAGCTTGGCTAATAGGTGCAGTTACCAATGAATTGGCACGCACAGTGGAAATTCCTTTGTCTTTCTTACCTAAAGGAAAATTTATTGCGCAGATAACCAAAGATGGTGAAGATGCACACTATTTTGTTAATCGTGAATCTTACCAATCCGTTGAAGAAAGTGTGGATTGTAACACTGTGCTAAAACTAGAGCTTGCAGCAGGAGGTGGAGCTTGTGTGCTGATTCAAGAAAAATGATAAAAGGTATCACAATTTGTCTTTGATTAGAATGTTAATGAGGATATACAACAAAAAGTGGAAAGTAATCTTGTTCTGGACAGGAGTCTTGTGTTATGCTTGTTGCGGAACAGATAATGACAAGGAACTGGCCGAGTATGTAAATCCTTTTATTGGGGCTAGTACGAATACCGAAGCTGCGGGAGCCTTTCATGGATTAGGGAAGACCTTTCCTGGGGCGACTTACCCGTTTGGTGCGGTACAAATAAGCCCCAATACAATTACGGGAGGAGACAATGGTTCGGGATATAGCTATGAACATCAAACCATTGAAGGATTTGCTTTTACCCAAATGAGTGGTGTGGGATGGTATGGAGACCTTGGTAATTTGTTAGTAATGCCAACGGTAGGTAAAATGTATACTAATTCTGGAAAAGAGAATGGAGTGAAGGGGTATCGCACTCGGTATGATAAAGCGTCCGAGAAAGCTTCTGCTGGTTATTATAGTGTATATTTGCCCGATTATGGTGTACAAACAGAGGCTACGGTTATGGAGCATAGTGGTATGCTACGTTTTACTTATCCGAAGAGTAAGGAATCTCGAATACAGATAGATTTGGCTCGTCGCGTTGGTGGCACGTCTACCTTCCAATTTGTAAAGGTGGTTGATGAGTACACAATCGAAGGTCGTATGGAATGTACACCAGAAGGTGGTGGTTGGGGAAACGGGGATGGCAATGCCAGATATACAGTCTATTTCCATGCTCAGTTCTCAAAGCCATTGACAGATTATGGATTTTGGAATGTTGAAATTCCTGAAGGAATTTCGCGCAAACGTGAATTTGTAGAAAGTGCTCAATTTCAAAAACTTACATCCCAAGCGCAGATCATACAAGATAAAAAAGAATTCCAAGGAAAGCACATCGGATTCTTTGCTAACTTTGAGACAAAGGAAAATGAGCAGATTTTGTTTAAATCGGGGATTTCTTTCGTCAGTATAGAAGGGGCACGTAAAAATCTAGAGCAAGAAATTGCGGATTGGAATTTTGATGTCGTAAAGGAGGCTACTAAAAAGCAATGGAATGATATGCTGGCAACTATCCGAGTAAAAGGTGGTACAGAAGAACAAAAGCGTATCTTTTATACAGCTCTATATCATACAATGATTGATCCTAGAAATTTTACAGATGTAGACGGACATTATATTGGAGGAGATGGAAAGATACATACATCGATTGGCTTTACTAAACGGACCGTGTTTAGCGGTTGGGATGTATTTCGCAGTCAAATGCCTTTACAAAGCATCATAAATCCCGAAGTGGTTAATGACCTGCTGATGTCTTTGACGACCTTAGCTGAAGAAAGTGGTAATCACTATTATGAGCGCTTTGAGCTCCTGAATGCATATAGTGGGTGTATGTTGGGTAATCCTGCGCTTTCAGTATTGGCCGATGCGTGGGTAAAGGGTATATTTAAAGGAGATAAGGAAAAGGCTTATACCTACGCTGACAATACAGCACACCTTTTTGGCAATACTGAGCGAGGCTATACCCCTTATAGTATTTCAAAAACCTTAGAGTATGCTTATACGGAATGGTGTATGGCACGTATGGCCATAGATTTAGGCAAAACAGAGGATATGGTTAAGTATTTGAAACTTTCCCGTTCCTATAAGAATTTGTACGATAAGGAAAAACATGCCTTCCGTCCGAGAAAAGAAGACGGTTCGTTTATAAAATGGCCCCAAAGAGAAAAATTGCAGGAAGGGTATGGTTGTACTGAGTGCAATGAACTGCAACAAGGTTGGTTTGTACCGCACGACATAGAAGGTATGGTAGAGTTGATGGGAGGTATTCAACAAACTGTAGCTGATCTTGATAGCATGTTTGCCCATACACCTCACAATTTTTTGTGGAATGTATATTACAATCATGCCAACGAACCAGTTCATCATGTTCCTTTTTTATATAATAGATTGGGAGAACCTTGGAAAACACAATATTGGTCTAGGTTTATTTGCGAACATGCTTACCATGATAAAGTGGAGGGATTGGTAGGTAACGAAGATGCCGGACAAATGTCTGCATGGTATGTATTATCGGCATGTGGTTTGTATCCTATTTGTCCAGGAGATACTCGTTATGAGATAACTTCTCCGTTGTTTAACGAGATAACAATTAAGGTAGGAGATAATAAAACATTTGTCATCAAAGCACACAATAATTCAACCTCTAATACTTATATACAGTCTGCTCGTTTGAATGGAAAGGAATACTCTCAATGTTACTTGGATTATCAAGATATTATGAATGGAGGAGTATTGGTATTGGAAATGGGAAATGCTCCTAATATGCATTGGGGGATCTAGAGTAGTATTTTTAAGGTATGAGGGTGTAGCGAAGGATCTCTTTTCTTATATTTAGGAAATAGGTTCTTCGTTACTGTTTTGTAAGCATTCAGCAAACCCCGTATTGTGAAAACTGCTAATGCCTGTATTTACATGTTTTTTAAAAATTTCAACTTGTCTTTGAAAATGTTGAAGATATTCGAAGATTTCTATCAAGGTCTATTAAAGGCTGGGAATTTTCTCTGAATAAGTCAGAGACATTAGTAGATGTCTGTGACTTTTTCAGAGATTTCTCAAAGAATCTTCCTGTCTTTTAAAGATGATGGCAGTAACTCTGCAAGATCCCTGGAGTAATCACTATCGTATTCATGTACGTGGTTAAGAAAATAGTTCATCCAGCCCTTGAAGTCCACATCGGCGGCCTTGCAGCAACCCATGAAGGAATAGATAACTGCAGCATCCTCAGCCGCGTTATGATTGCCACAGAACAAATAATTCTTTCTGCCGATCGCAACAGGCCTTACCGAGTTTTCTATCAAATTATTATCTATACAATATTTACCGTCCATCGTGTAATGTGCCAGTTGCCGCACATGATTAAGGAAGTAGTTCATGGCTTGTCCTATCGGACTTTTAGGAAGGACTTTGCCATACTCCGTAAGACACCATTTCTCAAACGAACAGATTATAGGATATGCAAGCCGTTTACGCAGTTCCATACGCTGCTGTTCATTCATGTTGTCGTCATCGGCTATACGTTCCACGTCATAGAGCATGCCTATCATGGTCAGGGCATACTCCGCCCTGGCCTTGTCATGCTTCAATGCCCTCTCAAAGTAGCGTCTGGCATGTGCCCAACAGCATATGATGATGATACCTTTTGTCTTTTCAAGTATCCCATAACCGGTATATCCGTCTGTCTGTATGGCCCCTTGATAACCCTTGAAGAGTTCCAGAGCCACCTTCATGCTTCTGGAACCGTCATGGTAAAAGAAGAAGACCTGGTTGCCCGTTACGCTCCGCACCAGCCAAAGATATCCCTTTATTGTCTGATGCTTCTCGTTGTTGATTATAGGTATAGTTGTCTCATCGGACTGGACATAATCGGAAGACAGGACCAGTTCCTTCAACCGGTAATAGGCGGGACGCATCAGGTCGGCCACTTCATGGAACCAGGCTTCGATGCTGGACGGTGGCAGGCTGATGCCTATACGCTTGAACATCTGTATCTGCCGGTAGAACGGAAGGTGGTCCACATATTTGCCGACCATCAGCTCGGTAAGTAGCGAAGCGCTTGCATAACTCTTGGGTATCGGTTCATTTTTCACCGGAGCGGTGATAATCCGGTTTGTATCCTTGCGCATACCCTTATGTCTGATAGTGACACGGACATACAGTTCGGCCGGTTTATATTCAAGATGCTCGGAAGTTTCCGTTTCATCAAACAGTACCCATTGGTCTTCATTGCCAAGATAGCCTTCGGGGTAGATATGTTCTTCTTCACGGCGGAGATGTTCCGGCAGTTTTTGGCGGACGGGAACCTTCTTCTCGTGTTCCCTGACCTTCACCTGCCTGTACTCGCTCACCTCCTTTATGGCCTGGCGGACCGCCTCCTCCTCTTCCGGTGTCATATCCGACTCGCCGAAGTCAAGTTTCAGTTGGTTGGGATCGTCAGGGAGTCTTCTCTTTTCAGACATCGCCCCCCATACTTTCCTCTCAAGATACTCCAGTTTGCGTTCCAACGATGCGATACGGTTGTCCTTGGATTCAATGGCCTTATCCTTAGCTTCAATGATTCTGTCTTTCTCTGACAGCCTGGCTTCGTAGGAGTCTTTCATTGCCTGCAGATCCGACATTTCTTTAAGCTTTCTTTCCGCCCGCATAAGACGTCTGTACAAGTCGTCACGGTCGCGAAGGACTGCCTCAAGTGCCATATTTAAATTCGGATCTTCTGCCATTTTCTGTATTCTTTTTGTACTGTAAAGATACGAAAAATACCTGATATGCAGGAGGTTTTGAGCATACTTTTTTTACTGTAAAGCTACTGTTTTTTAGGAGTCCAGCGAGGTGCTCTTTTAGCTTCCGAAGGTGATATACCATGCACAATCAATGTCAATTCTGACCAATTGACGGAGAGTGAAGCGGAAGACTCTTCACGGTCAATATCAGACAGACGGAAAGTGCCACTCTCAAGTCTCATATTATATATCACCAGCCCACCGTATTCGGCATGGAGTATTTTCATGTTGGTCAATGATTTATTGATAAATATAAATGCATCGCCTTCCTGTACATCCTTACCCATTTTCTCTGTCACGATTCCGCTCAGAGAGTAAAAACTCTTTCGCATATCAGTCGGATAAGGGTAAAGGAAAAAACGGTCTGAGTCACTGAGGCAAAACATGGCTTACTGGCATAAAAGGATTAATGACTTTAGCACCTCCAGTGATATTGCACTATTGATACGGAGCGTTACACCATTGGCGTATATAATCTCGCATTCGGAACCGTTTCAGATTCTATCTCTTTTGAAGCCGTAGTGATGTTCAGTTTACCGTTCAGATTGTTCATTCTCACAGGAACAAATCCTTGTACATCAGGAAGAGCTGAATCGGTTAGTCTCCTACGCCAGTAATAAAATTTACCTTCGTCAAATCCGGTATTGTTACAATAATCACGGACGGACAAACCAGATAACTTCCAGTCTTCGTATGTCCGCTTGAATTGGTCTAATGTCATATTCTTCATATTTGCACAATATTGGTTATGGACACAAAAATACGAAGAATCAAGGCTGGAATTTGACGGGGTTTACTGAATGCTTACGGTACAACATATTATTTCTTGGGGCTTATAAAAAAGGACAACTAACTGAATAGCTGTCCTTTCTTCAATATGAGTAATAAGTGACGGTTTGTTATTTCTTGGAATAATGGTATCTCATAGAGAATATATAAACCTCTATTATATCATCATGTACGGAGTAAACAATTCTATGCTCTGCATTGATTCTTCTTGACCATTTGCCTGCCAGTTCATATTTAAGCGGTTCTGGTTTTCCTATTCCAGTATAAGGGTGTGCGGCAATATCTTCCAATAAAATTTTGATTTTGTTTAAGATAGCCTTGTTTCCGCTTTGGGTAAAGTATAGATATTCTTTCCGTGCCTGTTCTGACAAAGTTATTCTGTACATGCTGCCCGTTTTAAGAAATCTTCTATGCTTTCACCTTCATTCTGGGATATAGAGTTACCGTTCTTAATATCCTCTTCCCCTTTATGTATTGCTTCCATTGTATCGGGTGAGGACATGATGTATTCCGTTTCCTTTAGAGAATTGTATTCATCCAAAGAAATTATTACTACTCCTTTGCCATTCCCACGATTGATAACTACGGTATCATAATCGTCAATGACCGCATCAATGTAGCTTTTCAAATTGGCTCTTAAATCTGTGTAATTGGCTGTTCTCATAAATCCTCCTTTGTATAATACAAAGATATGTACTTATTTGCGTACTTGCAAGTATGAACGATTAATTATTTGATATTTTAGAAAAGACATCCATAAAGAATGCCCTTTTCTCTTTCAATCAATGAAGCCGATTAATTAATGGATCATTTATATCTTTCATTACCTTTTAAAGCTATTTATTGGAAAAACACCAAACGGACAGCAATGAATTGTCGTCTTCTATCCATGAAGTACGGATAAAATAAAAATCCCCATAACTCATGGAGTTACAGGGATTTATTATCTTGATTAAGTATAGATTACTTATTCAAAGCAGTAGCAACGTCAACTGCACAAGCTACTGTACAACCTACCATCGGGTTGTTACCGATACCCAGGAATCCCATCATTTCTACGTGAGCAGGAACTGATGAAGAACCAGCGAACTGAGCATCTGAGTGCATACGACCCATAGTATCTGTCATACCGTAAGAAGCAGGACCAGCAGCCATGTTATCCGGGTGAAGTGTACGACCTGTACCACCACCTGAAGCTACTGAGAAGTAAGGTTTACCTGCAAGAACACGTTCCTTCTTGTAAGTACCTGCAACCGGGTGCTGGAAACGAGTCGGGTTAGTAGAGTTACCTGTGATAGATACATCTACGCCTTCTTTCCACATGATAGCTACACCTTCGCGAACATCGTCAGCTCCGTAGCATTTTACTTTTGCACGAGGACCGTCTGAGTAAGCGATTTCCTGAACAACTTTCAATTCGCCTGTGTAGTAGTCGAACTGAGTCTGAACGTAAGTAAATCCGTTGATACGAGAGATAATCTGAGCAGCGTCTTTACCCAGACCGTTCAAGATACAACGCAGAGGTTCTTTACGTACTTTGTCTGCCTTAGCAGCGATTTTGATAGCACCTTCAGCAGCAGCGAATGATTCGTGACCTGCCAAGAATGCGAAACATTTAGTTTCTTCGCGCAGCAACATAGCAGCCAAGTTACCGTGACCGAGACCTACTTTACGATCGTCAGCTACAGAACCCGGAATACAGAATGACTGCAGACCGATACCGATAGCTTCAGCAGCTTCAGCAGCGTTCCTGCAACCTTTTTTCAGTGCGATGGCGCAACCTACTACATATGCCCATTTAGCATTTTCGAAGCAGATAGGCTGAGTTTCTTCACAAGTCTTATAAGGATCAAGACCATATTGTTCGCAGATAGCGTTAGCTTCTTCGATGTCTTTGATACCGTTTTCGTTCAAAGCAGCAAGAATCTGTTTGATACGACGGTCCTGGCTTTCAAATTTCACTTCTCTAATCATATGTCTTTTCCTCCTTATATTATTCCTGACGTGGGTCAATATGTTTAACTGCGCCTTGTTCTGCTGTGAAGCGTCCGTAAGTACCTGTTACTTTCTTCAGTGCTTCGTTAGCATCTGTACCTTTCTTGATTTCATCCATGAACTTACCCAGGTGAACGAATTCATATCCGCAGATTTGGTCGTCCTTATCAAGAGCGATAGTCTTGATGTAACCTTCAGCCATTTCCAGGTAACGAGGACCTTTAGCCAATGTACCGTACAAAGTACCTACCTGGCTGCGCAGACCTTTACCCAAGTCTTCCAGACCGGCACCGATCATCAGACCGCCTTCAGAGAAAGCTGACTGAGTACGTCCGTAAACAATCTGCAAGAACAGTTCACGCATAGCTGTGTTGATAGCGTCACAAACCAAGTCAGTGTTCAATGCTTCCAAAACTGTCTTACCCGGCAGGATTTCAGATGCCATAGCAGCTGAGTGAGTCATACCAGAGCAACCGATTGTTTCAACCAATGCTTCCTGGATGATACCTTCCTTCACGTTCAGAGTCAGTTTACAAGCACCCTGCTGAGGAGCACACCAACCGATACCGTGAGTCAAACCAGAGATATCTTTGATTTCTTTTGATTTAACCCATTTTCCTTCTTCAGGAATTGGAGCTGGACCATGATTCGGTCCTTTTTTTACAACACACATGTGTTCAACTTCGTGTGAATAAGTCATATTCTTTACGTTTTATAAGTAATAAAAAATAAGTATTTCGTAAACCACGAATTAATGGATATTTTCCTTAATCCACTTGCAAAGTTAGTTGTTTTTATTCAGTTATCCAACGAACAAAGCCTAACTTTTTCTGCTGATTTTAATTTTTTTGCGGATTCAATTTATTTTATTGCCTGCATGCGATAGAATCTCTTTTCTCTCTCGTCAGAATCTGTTATCTTTGTCGGGCTTTCTGTTTTTCAGGAAAGGTTACCTGTTCATTGTTAATTATAATTAGGTATATGGAAACAACGAAAATTACCGTAAAGGATGCCGATTTGCGAAAAGGAGCGGAGGCTGGAATGGATGAATTCCTGCAGGTTTTTATTGACAAGTATCTGGAAATTGCAGGAGAAGAGATATCTGCAGAAATGATGCCGTTGTTCAACGGCTATCAGCATACGCTGCTGGGATATTATTATTTCCGTCGTGAGGTTTCCGAGGGAGGGTTCGTGCGGTTGATACAGAATGGATATGGACCTTATATTTTTGATAACCCGTTTGCGAAGGCCATGCGTCTGTTCGGAGCCAAGGAGTTTTCGAAACTGATATATGAAGCCAAGAAGATTTATGATGAGAACCGGAAAGATCTGGAAAAGGAACGTACAGAAGAAGAATTCATGGCTATGTATGAGCAATATGAAGCGTTTGATGATTTGGAAGAGCAATTTATGGACATGGAAGAGCAGGTGACTGCACAGGTAGTTTCGTATGTAGATGAACATATCGAACAGTTTGCGGCGATAGAAAGTTAAAGAATGTTTATGATGAAAAAAACTTCGGGCGCTTGTGCAGTATTTGTTTAGGTTTGGCATTTAGGAAATAGTTTTATAAAAATACTGGAAAAACAATTATTAAAAACAAAAAAGAGGAATATGAAGAAGACAAAATTGGCAGTGATTTTTGCTGCATTGGTGAGTGTGTTAGGTTTTACTTCTTGTCTGGACAGTGAAGGATCATCAAATTATCCGACATTCCAGGCTGCTGTAACCATTACAGGAGATAAATTGTTAGGGTATACTTTTTATTGTGATGCTGGAGAGAATATTAAGCTTCAACCAACGACTGAAAGTGTTGCCAATTTGAATTTGGATGGCGTCAAAAGAGCTGTGATAGCTTTTGATTTGACAGAAGATCAGAGTGATGTTACACAGTTGCAGCCCAATACTACTTATACCATTGTTGTGAATGGAGCATATTCTTATAGCATTCCTACTTATACTATGGCTGTAGATACACTCAGTACTCAGTATCAGACAGCAGGTAATGACTCTATTGCCTTGAAAGGTAAAAAAATCTCATCTGCTAATGCTGCTACAGGAGGCTTTTATGTAAAGAATGGCTATATGACATTTACTCCGACTTTCTCAATCGGTAATGCACCGTTGTATTTCGGTGTGTACTATGATGGTCAGAAAGATGTGAATACTGCCGAAGGTAGTTTGAATATGAATCTGTATTTCAATAACTCTCTTGAATCTCAGATGGGTTCTTCAATGACTTATGTCATCAGCGTAAGAATGCCATATGAATTATATGGTCAGTACATGCAGTCTGGTAAGGATTCAATTGATGTGACATTGAATCTGAACTCATCTTCCAGTCAGGAACCGTTGAAGTGCCGGATGGCTGTATCTGATTTCATGACTCCGATGGGTTATTGATGCGGATTGAGTTATAAATAGATTGTTGACATAATTTTCTGGCAGAGATACTTTGGGGAATAGTATCTCTGCCTTTTTCTTTGTATGCTTTCTTGCCTGATAATAACAGAATCTGGAAATTTGTGTCGTTATCTCATTCTTTTTTTATACATTTGCGGTTCTTTCGGAGTATGAATTAAAATTTTGGTACATTGAATTATAAGGATTTATATAGAAAGGCTATCGGACTTGTATCTTCGCCGGCCAAGACCTGGAAAGAAATAAAGGCTACTGAAGATGGAAAGTCTGTATTGCCTGATTTTGTATATCCTATGATCGGACTGTGCGGACTGTCTGAATTCATAGGTACTTTTATCGGGAAGGATTTTACGGCAGAAGTCATACAACTGGCATTAACCCGTTGCTGCGCTGTGGCAGTAGCTTTATTCGGAGGCTTTTTCCTGGCTTCTTATCTGATTAGAAGTGTAGGAGAACGTTGGTTCGGATGCAAGGCTTCCCGCGAGGTGATACAGTTGTTTGTCGGATATTCCATGGTGGTTACTTTTCTGCTGAATATTATCAGTGGATTGTTTTCGATTCTGATTCTGCATTGGATCTTACAGGTCTATACTTTATATGTAGCTTTTGAAGGGGTCCGTGCCCTGTTGGAAGTAGAAGAAAGGAAGCAGACGGGATATGCGGTAATGGCGACTGTTTTTCTGCTGTTCTGTCCTTTTGTTATTGAATATGTATTTAATGAGTTATCTGTTATTTTGAACTGATGAAACCTGCTACAACAAATAATGCTATCAACATCAAGAACAAGCGTGCTTCGTTCGATTACGAGTTCATTGATACCTATACGGCTGGTATTGTACTGACAGGTACTGAAATCAAGTCTATCCGTCAGGGAAAAGCCAGTCTGGTGGATACCTATTGTTTTTTCTCACGTGGTGAATTGTGGGTAAAGAACATGCATATTGCCGAATATTTTTACGGGTCGTACAATAACCACGCAGCCCGCAGAGACCGGAAACTGTTGTTGACCAAAAAGGAATTGCGGAAATTGGAACGTACTTCAGACGAACCGGGATTTACCATTGTTCCTACTCGTTTGTATATTAATGAGAAGGGGTTGGCAAAGGTTGTAATAGCTTTGGCCAAAGGTAAAAAACAGTTCGATAAGCGGCAGACATTGAAAGAGAAGGAAGACAAACGGATGATGGATCGGATGTTCAAGCATTGATTCCGTTTCGTCAGGAACTGATACTCCGGAAATTCCGGAAAGGAGATGAGTTCTCCCGTGAGGGGGAACTCTTGTAGTAAATAGACAGTTAGTAAGCTTATATACATGCATACAATGGGAATACAAGAACTGATAAACGAGCGTATCCTGATACTGGATGGTGCTATGGGTACAATGATTCAACAATACAATCTGACGGAGGCTGATTTTCGGGGAGACCGGTTTAAAGATGTACCGGGGCAGATGAAAGGGAATAATGACCTGTTGTGTCTGACTCGTCCGGATGTTATCGAAGAAATTCATCGCAAATACCTGGAGGTTGGAGCTGATATTATCGAGACTAATTCATTCAATGCTACATCGGTTTCGATGGCCGATTATCACATGCAACCTTTTTGTCGGGAAATCAACTTGGCAGCTGCCCGTCTGGCCCGAAAGGTGGCCGATGAATATTCCGCACGTACCCCTGAAAAACCACGTTTCGTAGCCGGTTCGGTAGGCCCTACCAACAAGACTTGTTCGATGAGTCCTGATGTGAATGATCCGGCTTTCCGGGCGTTGACCTTCGATGTGCTCGAAACGGCTTATGTGGAACAGATGGAAGCTTTGCTGGAAGGTGGGGTGGACGCTCTTCTGATAGAGACTATTTTCGATACCTTGAATGCCAAAGCTGCTATCCGGGCTGCGGAAATCTCAATGCAGAAGGTTGGTCGGAAAGTGCCATTGATGCTGTCGGTGACAGTCTCGGATGTGGCCGGACGTACGTTGTCGGGACAGACGCTTGATGCGTTCCTGGCTTCGGTACAGCATGCTGATATTTTTTCTATCGGTTTGAACTGTTCATTCGGGGCGAAACAGTTGAAACCGTTTCTGGAGCATTTGGCACATCGTGCGCCATATTATATCAGTGCTTATCCTAACGCGGGACTTCCGAACAGTTTGGGTCAGTATGACCAGACTCCTGATGAGATGGCGGCTGAGGTCAAGGAATATATCGAAGAGGGGTTGGTGAATATTATCGGCGGATGTTGTGGTACGACGGAAGAATACATAGCCCGTTATCGGGAACTCATAGTCGGAAAGAAGCCGCATGTGCCTGTACCGGAGCCGGAATACATGTGGCTGTCTGGGCTGGAACTGCTGGAGGTAAGCCCTGCCATCAACTTCGTGAACGTGGGTGAACGCTGTAACGTGGCAGGTTCCCGCAAGTTCCTGCGGCTGATTAATGAAAAGAAATACGATGAGGCGCTGATTATTGCCCGCCAGCAGGTGGAGGATGGAGCGCAGATTATCGACGTAAATATGGACGACGGTTTGCTGGATGCGGCCGAAGAAATGACTACTTTCCTGAATCTGGTGGCTTCTGAGCCGGATATTGCCCGGGTACCGGTGATGATTGACTCGTCGAAATGGGAGGTAATTCTTGCCGGATTGAAATGTGTGCAAGGTAAATGTATCGTCAACTCCATCTCTTTGAAGGAGGGTGAAGAAAAGTTTATCGAGCATGCCCGACTAATCAAGCAATACGGTGCGGCGGTCATTGTGATGGCCTTCGATGAGAAAGGGCAAGCCGATACCTTTGCCCGGAAGATAGAAGTTTGCGAACGGGCATACCGGATTCTGACTGAGGTGGTGAATTTCCGTCCGCAGGATATTATCTTCGACCCGAATGTACTGGCTGTTGCGACGGGTATCGAAGAGCATAACAACTATGCGGTGGATTTCATAGAGGCTGCCGGATGGATTCGCCGGAATCTGCCGGGAGCTCATGTCAGTGGGGGAGTCAGCAACCTGTCGTTTTCTTTCCGTGGAAACAACTATATCCGCGAGGCGATGCATGCAGTCTTTCTGTATCATGCCATCCGACAGGGGATGGATATGGGGATTGTCAATCCGGCCTCTTCCGTACTGTATACCGATATACCGGCTGATATTCTGGAACGCATTGAGGATGTGGTACTCAACCGTCGTCCGGATGCGGCCGAACGGCTGATAGAAACGGCCGAACAGTTGAAGGCTGAAAAGGAAGGTGCGTCCGGACAGGCTGCTGTATCTCATCTGGCCTGGCGAGAAGGTACAACGGTGGAAGAACGTCTGCAATATGCTCTGGTGAAAGGTATCGGCGATTTTCTGGATGAGGATTTGCACGAGGCGCTGGAACGTTATCCCAACGCTGTAAGTATCATTGAAGGGCCTTTGATGGCTGGTATGAATCATGTAGGCGATCTCTTCGGTTCAGGAAAGATGTTCTTGCCACAGGTAGTCAAGACGGCCCGTACCATGAAGCGTGCGGTAGCGATTCTGCAGCCTTATATCGAAGCTGAAAAGCAGGAAGGAGCCCGCAGTGCCGGGAAAGTGCTGCTGGCTACGGTAAAGGGAGATGTGCACGACATCGGAAAGAATATTGTCGGGGTAGTGATGGCTTGCAACGGGTATGAAATCATCGATTTGGGTGTGATGGTGCCTGCCGAAAAGATTATTGAAACAGCTGTCCGTGAAAAAGTGGACATTATCGGACTGAGTGGACTGATTACACCGTCGCTTGAAGAAATGGTGCATGTAGTGAGTGAACTGGAACGTGCGGGACTTCATATTCCGGTGATGATTGGGGGAGCCACGACTTCCAAGCTGCATACGGCTCTGAAGATTGCTCCGGTCTATCATGCTCCGGTAGTCTACATGAAGGATGCTTCGCTCAATGCGCCGATAGCTGCCCGTCTGATGAATCCGGATTTGCGGAGCGCGCTGGCCGGAGAACTGGAAAATGAGTATCAGCAGCTTCGGGAAAAGAATGAGACCCGCCGGGTGCAGACGGTATCGTTGGCAGAGGCTCAGAAGAATAAACTGGACTTGTGGAGTTGATTCATTGAATTGAAATATAATTTGTGGGAGGAACCGTACAGACTGAGGAAAGGCTTGTACGGTTCTTCTTGTTTTTATTCTTTCCAATGAAGTGATTTTCCCTTCTTTTGAGAAGTCTTATAAAGATAATTCTTCCCGTTTGCTTATATTAACTATAAAAATTAGTTTATGAACTATATTTTCTAGTTATTTGCAGAAACAAAAGAAAACGCTATGAAAACATTGACGGCTAAAGAAGAGGAAATCATGGGATTCTTTTGGGAAAAGGGTCCGATGTTTGTCAAGCAGTTGTTGGAACTTTATCCGGAGCCGCGTCCGCATTTCAATACCCTTTCTACCATTGTCCGTGGATTGGAAGAAAAGGGATATTTGTCTCATACGGCTTTCGGTAACACCTATCAGTATTATGCTGTAGTATCTGAGGAGGATTTCAGCAGAAAGACGCTTCGTGGTGTCATCAGTAAGTATTTCAATAATTCTTTCCTGGGAGCTGTTTCTTCGTTGGTAAAGGAGGAGGATATTTCAGTGGAGGAACTGAAAGAGCTTATCCGGCAGGTGGAAGAGGGAAAGAATGATACTCACCGATAAATCATATCGCTTATGGGAACCTTTCTAGTCTATATCTTGAAATCATCGCTTTGTCTGGCTTTGTTCTATCTGTTCTATCGGTTGTTGCTCAGCAAGGAGACTTTTCATCGGTTCAACCGGATAGCGTTGTTGGGAGTCATGCTGATTTCCTGTCTGCTTCCTTTGATCAGGGTAACGGTAGACCAGGCGACAGTGGTCAACACTTCTGTCATGCTGGTGGAAGAGGATATGTTGATGTATCCCTGGGAGATGCAGGCTGTGGTACAGGAGGAAGCAGCGTTCCCGTGGCGGGAATGGCTGGTAGCGGTTTATTTCCTGGGAATCCTGTTTTTCCTGTTGCGTAATTTCTTGTCGCTGGGATATGTATTTTACCTGATTCGTCACAGCCGTTGTCGAAGGATGGAGAACGGTATCTGTCTGGTTGTTCATCAGGCGGGATTTGCTCCTTTCAGTTGGATGAAATACATTGTCATTTCACAGACGGATTTGGATGAGAACGGTACCGATATTCTGACACACGAGGAAGCCCATATCCGGAACGGGCATTCATGGGATTTGTTGCTGGTGGAACTCTGTGTCTGGCTGCAATGGTTCAATCCGGCGGCCTGGCTGCTCAAGCAG
>ERZ780034.260-NODE-260-length-20871-cov-3.08839_pt1 | contig 20871 bp, 17 predicted proteins | sample MGYA00511855_ERZ780034 | MGnify/ENA primary metagenome ERZ780034 (study PRJEB29588, sample SAMEA2148024) | human gut metagenome | biome: human gut; feature: human-associated habitat; material: faeces | place: Denmark | collected 2008/2010 ...
AACCTGTGACCCTCTGCTTGTAAGGCAGATGCTCTCCCAGCTGAGCTAAGATCCCGTGTCACTTCTATTGAAGTAAAGTAGCGAGGGAGAGACTCGAACTCTCAACCTCCCGGGTATGAACCGGACGCTCTAGCCAGTTGAGCCACCTCGCCATATTGATTGATATCCTTTAAAAGGATGGGACCTACAGGGCTCGAACCTGTGACCCTCTGCTTGTAAGGCAGATGCTCTCCCAGCTGAGCTAAGATCCCATGTCGTCAACCGACTTGATTATTATATACAGTCGGCACCTTATTGTCAACAACTTTTTTCATTTTATTTAAAAAAATTTTAACTATTCAGAAGTCTCTCCACAAGCTTCACGCACTCTGCCGCATCCTTTGAATATCCGTCTGCTCCTATCTCGTCTGCAAAGCTCTGTGTAATGCAGGCTCCACCGATTACAACCTTGCTCTTACAGCCCTTTTCCTTACATATTTCCACTACATCCTTCATGCGCATCATGGTGGTGGTCATAAGAGCTGACAGTCCGATAACAGCCGCGTTCGTCTCAATCGCCTTGTTCACGATATCATCACAAGGCCCATCCTTTCCCATATCAATCACATTGTAGCCATAGTTTTTAAGCATAAGCACGACAAGGTTCTTTCCTATATCATGAATATCGCCCTCCACCGTTGCAATGACAAGAGTCGGCATATCATCACCCGAGTCCTTTTTTTCAAGTAACGGCTCCAGATGCTCTATAGCAAGCTTCATGGTATTTGCACTGCCGATAAGCTGTGGCAGGAAATATTTCTTCTGGTTGAAAAGCTCTCCCACCTCATTAATAGCCGGAATCAGGCTGTTATTAATAATCTCGTCAGGCTTTGCCCCATCAGAAAGCATTTTCTTTACTTCATCAATTATACTGCCCTTGTTTCCCTTTAAGACAGCCTGAAATACCGCATCCTTACTGCCCGCTGCGCATGTGCCGTTTGAAGCAGACGCATCATTGTCCGACTTTTTCACAACAACAGTCTCATATTGGGCCTTTTCCTCCGCAAGCCTGCTCATGCGCTCGATGTATGCTATATCGCTGTCAGGTCTGTCAAGCAGCATATCCGATGCAAATGCAGCATTCATCAAAAGCTCCTGTGATGGATTGGCAATAGCCATGGTGAGTCCCTTGCATATGGCCATTGTAAGAAACGCTGTGTTCACGTACATACGCTCAGGCAGTCCGAAGGATATATTTGAAAGTCCGCATATTGTAGGAAGCTTTTTCTCATCCTTGCAGTACGCAATGGTCTCATAGCACTCGATTGCGGCCTTTGGATTTGCACCTATTGTCGCAACAAGTCCATCCACCACGATATCCTCATGTGCCATTCCAAGCGAAAGTGCCTTGTCATAAATAGTATTTATAATCTGCTTTTTCTCCTCGACATCCTTTGGCAATCCTGCATCCGATAGTGGTAAGAGTATGAACATCGCTCCGTATTTTGCCGCAAGAGGCAGAAGCTTTTCCATCTTCTCAGTCTCAAGAGAAATAGAATTGATTAGAGCTCTTCCCGGATAAATCTTAAGAGCCTCCTCTATTACCTCCACATAGCTTGAATCAATACAAAGTGGACAGTCCACAGTAGATGAAACCTCATATATAACCGATTTCATCATCTCCTTCTCATCGATACCATTCATGCCCATATTGATATCAAGTATTCCCGCACCATTTGTCTCCTGCTCCATAGCCATCTGGCGCACCAGGTCAAGCTTTCCCTCACGAAGCTGTGCCTGCAGCTTTTTCTTGCCTGTAGGGTTGATTCTTTCTCCGACCACAGTAAAGTTGCCATCTAAGTCAATCTCTACATTCTTTCGTTCGGACGCAAGCACTCTTCTATGATGCTCAAGCGGCTTATGAACAGGCATTGACTTTACGGCCTCTGTGAGAGCACGTATATGCTCCGGTGTGGTGCCACAGCAGCCTCCGACAATGGATGCCCCCGCCTCCACAAGCCCTCTCATCGCATCAGCAAACATATCCGGAGTCATCTTGTATACAGTTTTACCATCCTCAAGCTCCGGAAGCCCTGCATTTGGCTTTGCAATAAGAGGCACTGTAGAGTACTCTGCCATTTTTTCAACCAGAGCTATCATCTCAGCAGGTCCCGTTGAGCAGTTCACACCGATTGCATCCACTCCAAGTGACTGCAGCACAACAACTGCTGTCTCAGGCGGTGTACCAAAAAGAGTCCTGCCATCCTCGTTGTAGGTGAGTGTCACCATAATAGGCAGGTCGCTTACCTCTTTTATAGCAAGTACTGCCGCTCTGCACTCCTGAAGACTCATCATTGTCTCAACCACAAAAACATCTGCGCCCGCCGCATCAAGGATCCTCGCCTGCTCCTTGTACACCTCCAAAAGCTCCTCGAACATCAGATCCCCGAGTGGAAAAAGCTGTCTGCCTGTCATCGTCATATCTGCAGCTACAAATGCCCTATCCCCGACAGCCTGCTTTGACAGGCCAACAAGCGTGGTGTTTATCTCGTTAATTTTCTCCTGTAAACCATATTCTAAAAGCTTAATCCTGTTTCCTGTAAATGTAGGTGCATAAACAATATTCGTGCCGTTATCGACATAAGCCTTCTGCAAATCAAGAATCACCTGCGGATGCTCCATCACCCATTCCTCCGGACACACACCTACAGGCATGCCCGCTGCCATCAGGTTTGTACCGGTCGCTCCATCCAGGATAACTATGTTTTCTCTAATATATTTTCTGAATTCTTCTCTTGTCATTTCGTTTCCTTTTCTGTTTCAGCTGTTATTCACTCCACAGTGTAAAGTATTTCAAAGCAAAAGCTATGTGCTCTTCATCCTTGAAATTTGTGAAAATTTATATTATCATTATAACCGATTTTAAAACACAAAAATCAATAGTCTATTCACCATAATATACTAAAACACTATATTTTTCAAACAAAAGAAAGGATTTCTTATGAAACTTATTGCTTTAGATCTTGACGGAACACTTTTCAACAACAAAAGTCAGATATCCAAGGAAAATATAAAAGCTATAAAAGAGGCAACTGCTGCCGGGATAAATGTGGTCATCTCCACCGGCCGTCCATTCGGAGGGCTGCCGTTTGAGGCAATTAAGGACACCGGCATCCGCTACGCTATCACTGCAAACGGAAGTGCAATCTACGAGATTGACACCAAAAAATGTCTTTACGAAAACTGCCTTTCTGATGAGACAGCGTTTTCAATAATTGATTACCTGATGACAAAGCGCGTTCATATGGATGCCTTCATAAACGGCTGTGGCTATTCTCCATACAAGTGTCTCGAGGATGCAAAGGATCTCAAAATGCCTCCTTCTATAAAGGAATACATCATGACAACCAGAAAACGTGTGAACGATATCACTGAAATGATGCGCGAAAACAATTACCATATGCAGAAAATGACCATCAATTTCCCAAAGGATGCAGATGATAACTACTACTGCCGCGACGAAGTATTTGAGCATCTGAAAAAAATCCCTGAAATCACGCTCGTAAGCGGTGGCTATGGTAATCTGGAATTCACAAAAGCAGGCGTTGACAAAGGTGTGGCACTTCACAAGCTGGCTCAAATCCTGAATATAGCAGCTGATGAGACAATGGCTGTCGGTGACACCGAAAACGACATGGCTATCGTAAAAGCCGCACACATCGGCGTGGCCATGGGAAATGCAACCGATGAGCTTAAGGCACAGGCTGATTACGTCACCGACACAAACGAAAATGACGGCGTAGCCAAGGCTATCCGCCACTTTATGGGTTAATCTCACAAATTTAATATAACGATACCGGTCATATAAGAGTATAATAGTTGTTTAGCGCAAAATAGCTGTTTAACACACAATAAATAATCACCTGTCATATATATCCAAAGAAGCACATATACTTCTAAGACAACATATGACAGGTGATTTTTTTGATTGTAAAAAAATATTTATCCAATCCACTTGTGACCGGAACTATTTTCCTGACACTTGCCGGTACAACCAGTCGGTTTATGGGTTTTTTCTTTCGCATATTTCTTAATAACGTCATGGGCTCAACAGGTCTTGGACTCTATCAGCTTGTGATTCCACTCATGTCCGTATGCATGTCACTCTGCTGCAACGGCTTTCAGACTGCTACATCAAAGCTTGTTGCCGAAAAACCTCAAAACAGGCAGATTATACTCATTTGTGCAATAATTATGTCAGCCACCATTGCTCTTTTACTCACAATTATTATGTATTCCAATGCCAACTACATAAGCATTTGTATTTTAAGTGAGTCACGCTGCACAGAGCTTGTCAAGGCGCTGTCCTTTTCCATTCTGCCCGCTGCTATCCATTCCTGCATAAACGGATACTATTATGGATTGAAAAAAGCAGCCGTTCCAGCTGCCACTCAATTAATTGAGCAGACCGCACGCATTGGCACCTGCTATCTGATATACGCAATACTATCTGACGGTAGCAGCTGCTTTAAGCCTGTATACTCTATATACGGCATCGTGGCAGGCGAAGCGAGTGCAACCGTCTTTTCCGTTATCACAATAAAAAAAGATTTCTCATACTTTAAAATATCCGTCAAAAGCCTGAAAACAACAGCCTATGGCATGGCTGCGCTTTTCATCCCTTTATCACTAAACTACATATTGGCAAGCTTTTCATCCTCCGTCGAAAATGTGCTTATCCCGAGAACTCTTAAACTCTACGGACTATCACCGGCATTGGCCCTTGACATATTTGGAACCATTTCCGGTCTTACCCTTCCCGTGCTTTTATTTCCCGGTGTACTTTGCAGCTGTGCCTGCGTGATGCTTCTGCCATCTGTTTCTGAAGCAAATGCCGCCGGAAAGGATACAAAAATCACAAAAACCATAAACTCCTGTGCCTTATTCGGACTATGCTTTGGTCTTATCTTTACATGCATATTCTATCTGCTGTCGGATTTTATAGGGGATTTTCTTTTTTCATCGAAGCTTTGTGGATATTTCCTTAGAAGACTGTGTTTTCTGTGCCCACTGATGCACATAAGCGGAATGCTCTGCAGCATACTGCACGGTCTGGGTAAAGCAAAGCAGGTGCTCTTTGTCAATCTGCTCACCTGTGCGATAAGAATTCTGATGATTATGCTTCTCGTACCCCACTATGGGATAGATGCATATCTGTGGGCTATGCTTGTGTCGCATGTGTTTATGACACTTGCTGTCGGGATTCTCACCTGCCACACAGCACACAAATAAAAAAAGCCTGCACATACTCCAGGCATACCGGAATATGTGCAGACTCATAAAATTACAGATTATACACGTGAAAGGTACTCACCTGTTCTTGTATCAATCTTGATAACATCATCTGTCTCAACAAAAAGTGGTACATAAACTGTAGCACCTGTCTCAACTGTAGCAGGCTTTGTAGCACCTGTTGCTGTATCACCCTTGAAGCCAGGCTCTGTCTCTGTAACAGTAAGCTCAACGAAAAGTGGTGGCTCAACTGCAAATACATTGCCCTTGTGTGAGCAAACCTTACACATCTCGTTCTCTTTTACAAACTTGAGAGCATCGCCAACCTCATCCTTTGGTAAGTCAATCTGGTCATATGTCTCAACATCCATGAAATGATAGAAATCATCATCTGCATAAAGATACTGCATATCCTTACGGTCAATGTGTGCTGTAGGGCATTTCTCTGTTGGACGGAATGTCTTCTCAACAACACCACCACTGATGATATTCTTTAACTTTGTACGTACAAATGCTGCACCTTTTCCTGGTTTAACATGCTGAAATTCGATAATCTGATAGATGTTTCCCTCGAACTCGATGGTAACACCGTTTCTGAAATCTCCTGCTGAAATCATTAGTTACTTCCTCCTTAAATCGTGCGAGCCTAAGCTCTCTCATTCGTCCATTTTACAATAAAAAGCAATACATTTCAAGTATTTATTTTCTATTGTATGAATTTGTATTGGTTTTATATTAGTTTCTAGCCTCGATATCCGATATCATAGCTATTCTCTTTGCGTGTCTGCCGCCCTCAAATTCGGCTGTCAAATAAGCCTTTACGATATCCTTTGCAAGCTCAACACCTACAATCCTCTCACCAAAGGCTATGATATTGGCATTGTTGTGCTGTTTTACAAGGCGTGCTGTGGCTGTGTCTGAGCACACTGCCGCACGGATGCCGTTGACCTTGTTGGCTGCTATTGAGATACCTACACCTGTACCGCATATCAGTATTCCGCAGTCAAACTCGCCTGATGCCACTGCATTAGCCACCTTCTCACCATACTCCGGGTAATTGCAGCTCTCACTTGAATCTGTGCCGAAGTTGGTCACCTCGTGCCCCATGCTCTCAACGTACTCCATTATTGTCTTTTTAAGCTCAACTGCTGCGTGATCGTTTCCGATTGCAATCTTCATAATATATATGCCTCCAAATTTTAAATTATTAGTTAAAAATTATTTATTTACTTTCTTTAAATGCCTCTTGTAGCAAGCAATTACAGGCTTTTCAATAAAGCGCTTAAGCACAATCTGTATCTCCTCATGCGGGTCAATAGGTGCTACAAGTATTGACCTGATGCCCGTAAGATTGGCTCCGATGATATCCGTAAATATCTGATCTCCGACAAACAGAGTGTTTTTCGTATCTGTGCCAAGCCTCTCCATCGCAGCACGATAGCCTGATGGCTTGGGCTTTCCTGCCTTGTAGATATACTTTATCCCAACCTGCTTAGCAAAGCTCTTCACACGCGGCTCTTTGTTGTTTGAGAGCACAAGGCACGAAAAACCAAGCTCCTTAAGGTGCTTAAACAAAGCAATCGCCCGCTCATCAGCAGGCGAACCATGAGTCACAAGGGTGTTGTCAATATCAAAAATAATGCCCCTGTAGCCCTCCTTATATAATTTATCAAAATCTATGCTGTATGTCGAGTCAATGTACTCTCCCGGGTATAAAAAACTCATAGTATAAAATTCTCTGTCTCCCTGTTAATCTGTTCATTCAAGGCTGCCTGCTGCATAACGATGCCATCCGCACTGCCGACAAAACGCTGATACTGCTGCAATACCTTATCCTTGTCTAAATCGGATACAGCCTTTGCGACATCAAGTGTGCTGATATCACTGTCAGCACCCTTAAGCTCATAGCTCGCATTGGAATCATATGTCTTTGCATAATCAAGCGATGTAAAGCTCTGCCTTGCCCTTGCAGCCTCATAATCAGCCGTATCATCAGCAATGGATTGCTGTGAAGCTGTGTCATCCACTGCCTGCTTCGAACTCATAATCTGGCTGTTTCTAAGCTCGTTTACCCTTATGGAATTGTATGAATAAAAGCCTTCGCTCGGGCGAATACCGGAAATGTTCATACGCACCTTCCCATCCTGTTTTAAATAAAAACTGCTGCCTAAACACTATTTGGTGTCAAGCATCTTTTTAAGCTCTGTCATAAATGTATTGACATCCTTAAACTCTCTGTAAACTGACGCAAACCTCACATATGCTACCGCATCAAGGTCCTTTAATCTGTCCATAATCAACTCTCCGATGAGTGATGTAGAGATTTCCTTTTCCTCTCTGGCAAAGATTTCTATCTCGACCTCATCTACAAGCTTTGAGATTGTATCTGCTGAAATCGGTCTCTTGTGACATGCAAGAAGCACGCCCTTTTCAATCTTGGAGCGGTCATACTGCTCTCTGTTGTTGTCCTTTTTTATAACGATGAGCGGGATTGTCTCCACCTTCTCATATGTAGTGAAACGCTTGCCGCAATCATCGCACAGCCTTCTGCGCCTGATAGAGCTGTTGTCATCAGCCGGTCTTGAGTCTATTACCCTTGTGTTGTCACTACTGCAAAATGGACACTTCATGCTGTACCCTCCGTAGGTATCATATAGTATGAAGAAGCAAAATATCTTTGTTTCTCATTATAATACTTCAAATCATCATCTGTATTTAAAAAGACCTATACATATTTTAGTATATATATACTAATTTTCGTTGTCAATATGTTTTGTACTGATTTTGACTTTTTTATAATTTTTTTGTATTTATAAAATCATAACAGCTTGCGCCGCATATCAGACTCACATATATTTACCAATATTATATCGGGTCCAATCTTCACAATCTTAACCCATGGAATACAATATTCATAATCTCTGCAAAATATTCCCATATATTTTCCCGGTCCCGGCACGATAATCGCACAGATTTTGCCGCAGACCGGATCAAACTCCAAATCCCGTACGTGTCCGATGAACCTGCCCTCCTCCACACTCACAACCTCTTTTTCGCATAAATCCAGAAAACGCATAAAACAGACCTCCCTTGGTCTATCTTATGCGTTTCTTTTTGATTTTGTGCTTATAAAAGCGTTTTATTCATAAAATTATACATTAAATCTGAAAAGAATTACATCTCCGTCCTTAACAACGTACTCTTTTCCTTCCATGCCTACGATACCCTTTTCTCTTGCGGCTGCAAGGCTTCCATTGTCGAGAAGATCCTGATAGTTGACTACCTCCGCCTTGATGAAGCCACGCTCGAAATCAGTATGTATCTTGCCGGCTGCCTGTGGTGCCTTTGTACCTTTCTTTATAGTCCATGCACGGCACTCATCCTCTCCTGCTGTGAGGAAGGAAATCAGTCCGAGAAGTGAATAGCTGGCTGCTACAAGCTTATCGAGACCGCTTGACTCAACACCTAAATCCTCAAGGTACTCCTTCTTTTCGTCCTCATCGAGATCTGCAAGCTCCTGCTCAATCTGTGCACAGATAACAAATACCTCTGCGCCCTCTTCCTTTGCCATCTCTCTTACCTTCGCAACATGCGGATTGCTTGCGCCGTCATCTGCGAGGTCGTCCTCTGATACGTTTGCTGCGTAGATGGTAGGCTTTGCTGTAAGGAGATTATAGCCCTTGAACCAAAGCTGTGCATCCTCATCATCAGGCACTTCAAAGGTTCTGGCCATCTTTCCGTCCTCAAGATGAGCCTTTACTGCCTCAACAAGCTCAAGCTCCTTTGCAAGTGTCTTGTCCATTCTTGCCTGCTTTGCAATCTTTGCAATTCGCCTGTCGAGAATCTCAACATCCGAGAAAATAAGCTCAAGATTGATTGTCTCGATATCTCTTGCAGGATCTACAGAGCCATCTACATGGATAATGTTTGTATCCTCAAAGCAGCGCACTACGTGTACGATTGCATCTACCTCACGGATATTTGCAAGGAACTGGTTTCCAAGTCCCTCACCCTTACTGGCTCCCTTCACAAGACCTGCGATATCAACAAATTCGATTGTTGCAGGTGTAACCTTCTTTGTGTGATAGAGCTCTCCGAGCTTTACGATTCTCTCGTCAGGCACTGAAACAATACCTACGTTTGGGTCGATTGTAGCAAAAGGATAGTTTGCTGAAAGCGCTCCTGCCTTTGTGAGTGAGTTGAATAATGTAGACTTTCCGACGTTCGGAAGTCCGACGATTCCGAGTTTCATGGTATATATATCTCCTTTAAATTGATTTCATATGTATTTTGTGTATCGGATGTTTGTTGATACAACTATGTAGTGTACCACATTGCAAGAGATTTGTACATAACCTAATGTGCAGGAAGGTTTTCACATTTTTTATTCACTTACCATCTCATCACACTTAATCTGCTCGATATGTATGGCAAGGTAGCCTGTCTCATTGTCCAAAAACTCATGATTTAAGTCCTTTCCAAGCTCCTTACATATATCACCTGCCAGTGCGAATGACTCCGGATAATTTTTCTCGATAAACTGATTGAGATCAACCTTTAATTTTTCTCCGGTCGCGGCTCTTGATACCATGTGGCGGATATGGTTCATGAGGCGGCTGTTTGTCCTCCGCATGAACTCTATCTTCTTTCCAATCTTTTCCTCTATAAATGTGGCGCATTTTCGAACTGCTGCCGCCATCTCCATGGCATCCGATACCTTTGAATTGTTTAAGGATGTATGAATTACTTCTCGTAGGTGTCAACTGCGTAGAGAGGCTCTCCCGCCTTAATCGGTCCGTCTGTGATGAGGCGGATTTTCTGATTATCTTTTAGCTCTGTGCAGATGACAGGAGTTGTAACTGATGGTGCGTTCGCCTTTAAGTAGTCAAGGTCAAGCTTCATGAGCACATCGCCCTTATTAACATGGCATCCTGCCTCAACCTGTACGTCAAAGCCTTTACCCTCGAGCTTTACTGTATCAATTCCTACATGGATTATCATACCAATTCCTGAGTCGGTTGTAAATCCCAAAGCATGCTTTGTATCAAAAACGAATAAAACAGTTCCATCCTCAGGTGCTACAACTACCCCCTCCTCAGGTGTGACTACTGCTCCGTCACCCATCATTTTGCCGGCGAAGGCCTCGTCCGGCGCTGTTGAAAGGTCTGCTGCAATTCCTGTCATAGGACTTGAGATGATGACTGTGCTTGTCGGCTCTGATTCAACATCCGAATCCTGTGCTTTATCAGAAGAGGTGTTTGAATCTTTTGTCTTTGATGCGCCTGCTGTATTATTTTCTGCTGCATCATCCTCAAAGTGTTCCTCTGTCACACTCGCAAGATAATCCTCCAGATCTGATTTTATCACTGTTACTCTTGGTCCATAGATAATCTGTACGCCCTGTCCCTTGTGCACGACTCCTGATGCTCCTGTTGATTTAAGAAGCACATCGTTTACCTTTTCAGGGTCAATTACTGTGATACGAAGCCTTGTTGCACAGCAGTCCACATCTGAGATATTGGCTTTGCCGCCGAGACCTCGTGATATAGTCTGCGAGAGCTCGTCTACAGCCGCTTTGTCGTCAGAAGCTTTTGTATCCTTGGCAGCTTTTCTTGCATTTACATCTGCCTTGGTGTAGAGCTTTGTCTCTGTATCGTCATCCTCACGGCCCGGAGTCTTGAAATCAAACTTCTTTATAAGGAAGCTGAAAATAAAGTAATACAGTAAGAAATATACTATTCCCACCGGAATCACGAGCAGCCAGCTTGTCTTTTCATTTCCCTGCAATATACCAAACAGGAAGAAATCAAGTAATCCTCCTGAGAAAGTAAGTCCTACAGCGATGTTTAAAATATGTGCTATCATGTATGCGCTTCCTGCGAGCACTACCTGTACTGCAAAGAGAGCCGGTGCTACGAAAAGGAATGAGAACTCAAGAGGCTCTGTGATTCCTGTAAACATACATGCAAGTGTTGCAGAAAGTAAAAGGCTTCCTGCCTGTTTTTTCTTTTCCGGCTTTGCACATTTATACATTGCAAGTGCTGCTCCCGGAAGACCAAAAATCATGAAAATGAACTCTCCCGAAAAATATCTTGTGGCATCGGCACTGAAATGTGCGATGTTTGCAGAGTCAGCAAGCTGTGCGAAGAAGATGTTCTGTCCACCCTCAACCATATGTCCAGCAACCTCCATCGTTCCACCGACTGCTGTCTGCCAGAACGGCATGTAAAATACATGGTGCAGTCCGAATGGAATAAGAGCTCTCTTTATAATACCAAAGAGAAGTGTTCCGAAATATCCTGTTCCTGTCACCACTCCGCCGAGTGCATAGATTCCGTTCTGCACAGTAGGCCAGATAAAATACATTAAGATTCCTACAAAAAGATATGCCACTGTTGAAATGATAGGCACAAATCTTGTTCCACCGAAAAATGACAATGCATTCGGCAGCTCAATCTTGTAGAAACGATTGTGCAGTGCTGCCACTCCAAGTCCTACGATAATTCCGCCAAACACGCCCATCTGCAGCGACTGGATACCACATACTGATGTGATGGTTCCATCAAGCACATCCTTTGCAATGCTTCCGTCTGCAAGGATTTTTCCGGAAATCTTGAGCATCGCATTGATTGATACATTCATAACAAAGTATGCTATGACTGCTGAAAGTGCTGACACCTCTTTTTCCTTCTTTGCCATTCCGATTGCTACTCCGACCGCAAAAATGAGCGGAAGGTTATCGAATATGGCACTTCCGACCGCATTCATGATTACAAGAAGTGCATGGAGTATAGTCTTATCTCCAAGCAGCCACTGTAAACCATAGGTCTCAATTGTTGTGGTGTTGGTGAATGAGCTTCCTAGTCCTAAAAGCAAGCCTGCTACCGGAAGGATTGCGATTGGAAGCATGAAGCTTCGTCCTACTCTCTGCAGGACACCAAAAATTTTGTCTTTCATGAGCTTTTCCTCCTATAAATGCAGGGTATGTACCGATTTGCACCTATCATTCTTTTTTGCTCCAGCGACAAAAAGGAGGCACTTATCATACACTAACCCTGTTAAAAGTTATGTACGACAAATGCCTCCCTAAAAGTAACACGTCTGTTAAAGTTTATATCACAGAAGCTTTATCATTTCAACACAATTTTCCCAACGAATTTATTTTTTGTTAATCATGCTGTTTTTATACATGTTTTTTTGTGAATTATGTCTAATGTCTTTTTTCTCCAGATGCCTCCATGTTTCCACTATCATAAAGCATTCTTCCCCTGTGATGCCCTCTGATGAATACACAGCCTTTTGTATGATGCGCATGTACTCGTCCCAATGGATTCCGCAATAATCCGGTCCGCAGTATTTTTCCTTCAGGTTAGCCAGATAAAGCTCATCTGTCCTGTTCTTTGAAGGATGTCCCAGTCCTTTGTAGATGCGGTTGTTTATCATTATTGCTGCCATGCTGTAACGGCCTTTTTTCACCCTTTTTGCAAGTCTTGCTTCCCACAAAATATTTCTTCGCCTTTTGATATAAACTATGATGGCTGTAAGTGCAGTCAGAAAAATCACACAGAGTGAGGTTTTTAAAATCACCGGTGGTATATGAGGTCTCGTTTTTGAGTTCTGAGCATCTGTACGTTTATCCGCACCTGACTGTGAACCATAAGCCTTCTCACTGCCATCACCTGATGTACTGTTTGCTGCAGCTTTTGATGTATCATCTTTTGCTGTGTCATCATTTTCTGCATCTGTATTTTTTGTATCTTCATTTGCTGCATCTTCATCCAGTTTATCTTCATCTGCCGCAGTATCATTCATATGCTCACTATCATTATAAGCAGCACCGGTGTTTGTTTTCTTTCCGTTGACACCAATATAGTCAAACGGATTCTCACCTATCACATACTCAAAATATCCCGGTGTCATCTCCACCGGAATCCATCCGAAATCATCCAGATATATTTCAACCCAGGCATGCGACTGCGAATCCTTCACCTCACATATATCCTCATCATTTTCACCGGATTTGAAGCTGTCCTCCTTTGCACAATATCCGCTTACATAACGGCATGGAACGCCCATCTGTCTGAGTATCATCGTGCCAGCCGATGCAAAATGCACACAAAAGCCCTGTCTGCTATTTGAGAGGAAATTTTCAACTACATCCTTACCGCCTGTGGAGGGAGGATTTTTGCTGTACTTAAAAGCTTTCGATGTCAGAAACTGCTGCACCAGCTGTGCTGCCGCAATCCTGTTGGCATCATTTTCTCTTATATAGCCTGTGTACATCATATTGCTTGTGAGCTGTCCTGTCCTAAGAAGCCACTTTGCATCTTCCGCAACAATCCCGTCACCACCCTGCTTTGCAGTATAGTTTTCCATTACATAATTATTGTATGCCGCATAGAAATCATTGTTGACCTCAAGAGGCTGCTCGGGCTCAAGGCTGGACGTTTCCAGACTACCATCGAAAAAGCCGGGACACGCCGACACCTCGATAGTCTTTGTCCCTTTATCCTTTGTGATAAAAAAGTCTTCGTCAAAATCTATATCACCCTTGGCATCTATACTGTATGGGTCGATACAGTACGGCAAATAGGTGTATTTGGTGGAAAGCTTCTCCATCGTGATTGTATACTTTTCGGTGGCCGGATTGGTCTCATCATCATAATAGCCATCAAGCAGCGTGGCTAATCCGATTGTAGTCTGCCAGGCTGTCATCCTTGAAGCATCATGATACTCTTTTTCCATCCCGGAAAAATCAGACTTTTTAATCCATCTGCCATTCTCATAGGTATCACCGTAGAAGCTTCTCATATAAATATTAGAAGGCACTCCTGCCTTTGCTTCTACCGTCATCACTGTTTTTTCACTGTAGCTTGGATAGTGATTACTAACCGTGCCATCCTGTAAATCAATTCCCACGCTGAAAAATGATTTTACGCTGCCCTCCAAATCCTTTTGAAAGGCAAGCATCTGTGGCTTTTTATCGGCAAGTGTATCAGCAAGAGGTTTAAATGAAAATACACATATGAAAAGTACTACAGACACCGCCGCCATGTATAAAAACGCCGCCGCTATCCTTAAAACCTCATTGCCCTGTGCACTGCCATTTGCATCATATCCTGCCACTGTGCGTGCGTTGCCATCTGCGATAAGACACCAGAGTGTACACAGCGTGAGCATAACAACCTCGCTGACACTTGGGCTTTTGCCTATGCACAGCTGTACCGCAAGCATAAGCGTTGGAAATAATGTGAGCATGCGTCTTCTTTTAATTTGAACCGCCAGTGTCACCAGCAAAAGCATAACTATAAACGATACAAAGCCAACAAATGCCCCCGCAAAGGCTTTATCGCCCTTTGGACAGACAAATGATGTGCCATAGTACACATTTATTATCTCAAGATACCTGCCCTTTACATACAAAAAGCCGTCTTTTATATGCTCTGCAGCCTGCCAGTTTGCAATAAATACACCAAGCACAAATACAAGCAGCAGACCCGTATTTATCGCATGGCGCACCCATTTTCTTGTGTCAAGCGATGTAAGCCTGTTTATAAAGCCGCTTATCACCGAAAAAATAAACAGCCACACATACACATAATATGGGCATCTCACATGTGAAACAGTCGTATTCACAACAGACACTGCACACACCGTAAGAAGTACTGCTGCAGCTGCATTGGCAAGTTCAGTAAGCAGGACACCAAGCACTGTAAATGCATTATTATAATCAGGCTTTATCTCATTTGTGTCAGATCTCTGCCATCTGCTTTTCCTAAATGACAATCTCGTTTTTTTCATCCGCTCTGCCAACTATCTCCTCTCCCCTTTTTATCTGAAGTCTTCCGTCCACGCTAAGCAGACACACAAGCTTTTCTGCCCGGTACTTTTCCTCATACAAAAAAAGTGCATCATTTTTTGTATCCGGCTTTATTTTAAGAAAACTGTTCAAAAATATGTAAAAGCCCTCCTCGTCATCCACTCTGGCTCTCACAATATCATTTATGGCGGTATCATACCACGCCACATAATGAGAGCATTTTTGATCCATAAGCGAAAAGGAAAGTGAGACAAGAAGCTTCATAAAAGCATCCGCCTGTCTGCCCTTCTTTATCCCCCTTAAATCTGCTACTATGGCCACCGCACATGCCTTTGGCAGGCTGTTCTCCTTTACCATCAGCTCATCAGTCCTTGCAGAAAGCTTCCAGTGCACACTCTGCAACCTGTCACCGTTTTGAAACTCTCTGACATCAAACAGCTCCGACGGATCATATCCCGGTCTTAAATCATCATAGATATCAGAATCCCCAAAGAAATTTCTTACTCTGTCCGTTATCCTGACAGGAATCTCATCAATCTGCGGCATCACCTCAACATTTGCATATTTTTTAACTCTTTTCGTGACATAAAAAATCCTTGAAAAATCATATAGCTTTATCCTTACAAGCTCAAATTCATAATTGCCGCACAGGTTTACGCTGTACAAAAAATCACTGCCTCCTGACAGCCATTTTGTACTTTTTTCGCCGGATAAATTATTTTTCACCGTTACACGGTATTTAACACCATCGAAGCCTGCCTCCTTCAGCCTGCAGGAAAGACTCACCCTGATACTCTCGCCCTGTGTGGCGATAGCTATCGGAATGTTTATAGCTGCCACTGCCCGGTGCGCCTTTACAAGCAATGCTATAAATGTCAGCACCATAAACACACACATAAAGCAGCCAAGCAGTGCCAGTGCAACATTACCGTATATCATCGACATATAAAAAACTATTGCCGCAGTAATTATTCCTATCAAAAAACTAATCACGATTACCTGCCTTTTTCACATAAGTTGTCGGCTGTTTAACAGCCTTTAGTATCTCATCTATCACTGAAAGCTCTGGTACGTGTGATACTCTCGCCTTGGTATTTAGCACGATTCTGTGCTTTGTCACATCCGCAAATACAGAAACCACATCAGATGGTATGACATAGCTTCGCCCACTCAGATACGCATATGCCTTTGCCATCCTAACACACGCAATCGTACCTCGCGGACTCACTCCCAGCTCAATGTACGGACTTGTCCTTGTCGCATCAACCAAGTCCACAATGTACGAGTAAATACTGTCATGTATAAACACCTGCTCGACCTCTCCCTGCATCTCAACAAGTCCCTGTGCATTCATAACAGGCTTTATCGTATACTCATCAGCCTTCACACTTTTGCCCTTTGCGATATCCACCTCTGCATCATGTGAAGGATATCCCATGCTCATACATATCATAAACCTGTCAAGCTGTGACTCCGGCAACAGCTGTGTACCGGCGCTGCCCTTTGGATTTTGAGTGGCCATCACTATAAACGGCTCCGGGACCTTCCTGCTTATTCCATCCACAGTGACATTTCCCTCCTCCATAACCTCCAGGAGCGCAGACTGTGTTTTGGGACTTGTTCTGTTAATCTCATCTGCCAGAAACAGATTACACATCACGGCACCCTCGCGGTACACAAACTCTCCGGTCTGCTTCTGATACATAGAAAAGCCAAGTATATCAGCAGGCAGCACATCCGGAGTGAACTGTACCCTGTGATTCACAAGCGCCATCGCCCTTGAAAAAGCTACTGCAAGCGTAGTCTTTCCCACTCCCGGCACATCCTCAAGCAGTATATGTCCACCTGCCAAAAAGGCAGCAAATGCCTTGATGATACAATCATCCTTGCCCTTTACTGCCTTTTTTACTTCGTCTATCACTAACTGTGCATTATTCATTTGTCTTATCCCCCGGTTAATCAATTATAACTGCCGATGATCATCTTCATCATCTTATTCATAAATAGCTATATATATTTTACATATTTAGTATCAATATTTCAACTTTTATCACTTAAATTAAACAATTCTTAAAATTAATCAACTCTGCCGCTACACTGTTCCGGTGATGACAAGTGTGCTCTCACCCGGTGTGACAACCCACGCTCCTGTTGTGCTATCCTGTGTATAGGTTGCAGCCGGAACAGTGATTGCACCTGCCGTGCTCGAAAATGTGCCAGTTGCCTCATTGTAAGTGTAATCTGTAGCTGCAGTCCAGGCTGTGCCGTTTAATGCGGCTGTAAGATTGTTCAAAACCGGAGCAAATGTGTCTGTTATAACCACGCCTGTGGTATTGGTTGCCGCAACGCTTCCGTAGTTTTGAATCCTGAAGGTATAGGTCAGTGTACCGTTTTCCGTCACAGGAACAGGGCTTACTGACTTAGTAATTGCAAGATTTGGTGCAGCCTCGGCATTTACTGTCTCTGCTGCTGTGACCGGAGTGATTCCGGTACCGCTAACTGTAGCAGTGTTTGTAACAGATGCCTCTGTGCCAAGAGGAGCATACTCATTTAGCGCTGCCTCATAGATGACAGTTGCATTGCCACCTGCAGGGACATTTATGCCTGTTATGCTAAGAGGCGGTCCCTGGGTTACTGCAGGCGCTGCCTGGAGTGTGCCGTTTGTATAGTATTTTGCGGTGTTATTTACATAGGTTAATGGTACAAGAGTGTTGGTGTTAAAGGTATAAGCACCTAGATTGTCAGAAAGTGTCAGACCGTTTATCGCGGTATTTCCGGAGTTTACGATGCTCACCACATAGGTTATTGTATCGTTTTGATTGTAGGTGTTTTTGACTGCTGTTTTCGTAGCAGAAAGCACCTCCAGTATTTCTCCGACTGCTATATTTGAATTGGCTACATTGTTGCCATAACGAAGCTGTGCCTGATTAGTAAATCGTGCCATATATTTTCCATCCTTTCATATATTCAGGTATGGTTTAATATATGACACAAATCTACAAATGCCACAGATTATTTACTGTCCTGTTTATTTTTCTCCACATCAGCCTTTTTGATAAGCTCCAGAAGCTTTTCAAGCTCCTCCTCATCCACGCCGGTGTAGCCTGAAAGCTCACTAAGGCTCGGCTCGAAACCCTTATCGGATTTTAGTTTCTCCACTGCACGGTTTACTAATGAAACCTTTCCTACCACAGTATTCTCGCTCTCATCCTCACCGGTCTGCTCCCTGATACACTCTTTCATAGACTCCTCTATGGCATCCAGAAGCTCTTTTTCCACATCTATCTCATCCCCGCAGCCGCAGAGCTCAGTAAGGCACATGAAAAGTCCCATGTTTCCCTCCTGTACTACGTCCTCAAAGCCCTCTGATGTAACTGCAAGCTTCTTTGCCATGGCAAGCACACTTTTGAGCCAGAAATTTGATATAGTGTGTATCACACTCTCATCACCTGCGAGCAGCTTTTTGTACATATCATCCTGCTCGGCTTTCGTGTAATCAGGTATCTCTTCAAGCTCCTCAAGATACATCCTAAACATAGGTGAATCCGGGATAAGGCTGTCCTCGTCTATATCAGGCTCAGCTTCATTATCCTGCTTGGCCTTATTATTCTTTCCACCTGCTATGGCATCCATCGAATCGCCTTCTGAGTAAATTACATTGTTCAATGCAGCATTTTCAGACGATTCATCCCCATGTAATTCGTCCTGTGGTTCATCCTCATAATCACCTGCACTCTCATTCTCCTGCTCATGTGGTGTGATGAGAAATTCAAATACCATATCCTCCTGCGCTTTATTAAGCTCCATATCCTTAAAATAAGACATGATTTCATCTCTGCCTATCGGCTCCGCTGATGTCCTGATAATCTCGGCCACGCTCTGCACTGTCTCTATAAAGGTATTCTGGTCTAACATATTTTACACTCTCCTGTCTGATTTTCAAAAACTACATAACTATATCAATCCCTGTATAAAAATAAACAAAATTAAAAGCGGCAGTATGAACTGAAAATACGGCTTAAGCTTCCTTGAAATCTTAAGTCCTGATCCTGTATTTGCCTCATCTATATACTTATCAAAGCCCCAGCCCCACTTTGTCACACAAAAAAGCAGATAAACCAGTGAGCCAATCGGGAGAAGCAGATTGCTTACCATAAAGTCCTCGCTGTCAAGCACATCCCTGCCTCCTATGAGGTGCAGATTGCTCCACACATTGTATCCAAGTACACACGGCATACTTGCAATAAGTATTATCACACCATTTATTAGCGCAGCCTTGTTTCTGGACCAGCCAAACATATCAATGGCAAACGACATGATATTCTCAAATACCGCAATAACGGTTGAAAAGCTGGCAAAGGTCATAAACAAGAAGAAAAGACAGCCCCATATGCGGCCTCCCTGCATATTTACAAACACATTTGGCAAAGTGATAAAGATAAGGCTTGGTCCTGCGTCTACCTCCACCCCATAGCTGAAGCAAGCCGGGAAAATGATAAGGCCTGACATTATAGCCACAAATGTATCAAGAGCACATATTTTGGCACCCTCACCTGCAAGAGTGCAGTCCTTTCCCATATAGCTGCCGAATATCTCCATTGCGGCCACACCCAGACTCAGCGTAAAAAACGCCTGATTCATGGCTGCTGTTATTACATTCTTTATTCCAATTTCAGAGACCGCATCCAGATTTGGAACAAGATAGAATTTCACGCCTTCCAAAGCCCCTGAAAGTGTGATACTGTGCACCGCAAGGACAATGATAAGCAAGAGCAGAGCACTCATCATAAATTTACTGATTTTCTCAAGCCCATTCTGCAGACCACGGCTGCACACCAAAAAGCCAAGCACAACCGTAACTATCATCCAGAAAGCCATCTGCTTGGGGTCTGCAAGCATGTTTCCAAATGCAGCTGCCGTGTCATCAGTATTCATGCCTGATGTAAAATCTCCCTTTAGGAATTTAAAGAAATACGCAACCATCCAGCCTGAGACTGTTGTGTAATACATCATGAGCATGTAGCAGCCAAGCATGGCTATCCATCCGTGAATATGCCATTTACTGCCCTCTTTCTCAAGAGCCTTGTAGCTCATCACAGCACTTTTTCTGCTGGCTCGGCCTACAGCAAGCTCCATCGTAAGCACCGGAAGTCCCATGCATACCAGAAATATAAGGTAAAACAGTACAAAAATACCGCCACCGTTTTGACCTGTCACATACGGAAAACGCCATACATTGCCTATACCTATAGCGCATCCTGCACTTACCAGTATAAATCCCAGACGTGATTTAAATGATTCTCTTTTCATATTTATATATCTCCTATTGTTATTGCGTTACGTTATCACCCTGCTGTGAGCATTGACTATTGCTTTGTGCTTTATTACTCTCCTCAAAGACTCGCAGCTCCTTTATTGCCTGTCCACCCATCAGATAGAGAATACCTGTATTGAATATAGTCATAAGGCCGATTCCTACATCTCCGAGATCCCAGACAAATGTGTATGCCGCGATACCGCCTACAAACAGCATAACAAGAGCCAGCACCTTGTACATGGTCTGTGAAATCCAATTATCCCCAAACAGGTACGCAACATTACTCCTTGCATAAAAAAGTATACCAAGGAAGGTGGAAAAGCTGAATAAAAACAATGTGACTGCTATAAAAATAACTCCAAAATCTCCAAGATGATACCTCATAGCTGACTGTAATAAATCCATGCCCTCTTTCCCTGCCACTATATTCTCCGGTGCAGTGAGCATGATCATTGCCGTACAG
>ERZ780034.279-NODE-279-length-20020-cov-4.47473_pt1 | contig 20020 bp, 9 predicted proteins | sample MGYA00511855_ERZ780034 | MGnify/ENA primary metagenome ERZ780034 (study PRJEB29588, sample SAMEA2148024) | human gut metagenome | biome: human gut; feature: human-associated habitat; material: faeces | place: Denmark | collected 2008/2010 ...
AATCCGCTACCAAAACGACTCCGTTTGTACCATCGCCGTCGACGACGGAAAGGCACAGACCTACCGGTTGTGGAACAGCGCGAAAAGCATCCTTTCCTACCTGCCGGCTGACACAGCCGCGTCCCGACCGTGCCAATTCCACGAAAACAGCGTCATGTTAAGAGGATACCTGCCGGACTTTCCCAACCAAAACTTGGAATATATCTACTATGAAAGATTTCAGGACACGCAAAAGATAGCCAATGTCCCAACCGATTCCATCGGACGGTTCGAGTTAAGCATCCCCGTTTTAGGGCGGACAGAAGTGCTTTTTCGCATCCAGTCTCATATGTTTTCCCTTCTGCTTAGTCCTCAGTCAGAATGTTTCCTGTGGATAAAAGGAAATTCGTTTTTGATGATGGGCGAGAATGGAAGAATCAACCATGAGTTGTCGGACATACAGGAAAGTTTTTTCGTCCAACCGAAAACTCTCCGGTATCCCAATGTGGTAAGTGACAGCGTCTGCCTGAGCGAAATCCGGAAAGGGTTGGCTGAAAAGGAACACGCGTTGGACGCTCTTCTCAAGAAGCATCCGAATCTTTCGGAAGACTTCCGGACCTTGGCAAAAGAAGACCTGTATTACAGTAGCCTCGGAAGGCTAATCACACAATCCTACGACAGCCATGCACAAGGAAACGACCACCTGCTTCCCGGCATCTTGGACATGATAGATTCATTGATGAAAGAGATGCCTCCCGTGCCGACCACCGTAAACTCCCGCTATTCCAACTTCATCTCGAACTACATCAACTATCATAACTACCAAGCCCACAAACACGGCAATATCGCATACGACCTGAGACGGCTGAAACAAGCCATGCAAGAACACCGGGACTTGCAAGTCCCGGACAGCCTCATGCAGCTCATCGACCATACATTGGCGATGGAAGCACGCATAAAATCGAGAGAAGGAAAAGATACAGCCCTTGTCCGTACCTACCATCAAAACCACGAGGACATCGTAAAAGGACTTGAAGCTTCCGTCCAGAAAAACTCGTTCATGGACCTTTTCAAAATCGCGAACCTGAGGGAAGAATGGGACACCATCGACCGCCTTGCCCTATCCGGTTTCCAAAAGGATTTCGCCTCAGCCCTTTCCACACTCTATTCACTGGAACAAAGCCATACCCCATTGCCGGACAAGATATTACAGGAAGCCATAAGCCGTATCCACACACCGGGATTGCGCGAGACCGTCGCACGGCAGCAAGACTTCTACGTCTGCGAACAGCAAAGACCGTTCGACTTCCAAGGTTCACTCAAAAGCAACGACATCGTAGCCGGACTGACCGACGGAAACGAGATTCTGAAACGCATCCTCGCCCCCTATCGCGGTAAAGTGGTCTACACCGACATCTGGGGCGGATGGTGCAGTCCGTGTAAACACGCGATAAAAAACGACGTTCCTGCCGTGAAGGAAGCCATGAAAGGACGGGATGTCATATTTTTATACTTCGCCAACAACACCTCGGACACTTCTTGGAAACAAATCATCAAGGAGTATAAGTGCGTGGGGCCGCAAACCGTACATTACAATTTGCCACACGAACAGCAAAAGGCCGTGGAGGCCGTTCTCCGCCAAGGCGGCTACCCCTCCTACGGCCTGTTCGACAAGGAAGGGCGGCTCGTCTCCAAAGAAGCCCCCGACCCTGTCTTCAAGGACAAACTGATACAGACATTGGAAGAACAGCTTTCAAAGAAATAAGACCGACACCGTATGATACACGCACGCATAAAACACAAATCAGGGGCGGAAGATGAGCGGACTGCCTTAATCTTTGGGCCTTTACTCTATTTGCCCGCAAATACACTATGGCAAATCCTGCGATCCTCTTGCTTCGACAACGAGTCCATGCCTCAAAAAGGCGGGGAATTGCTTCATTATGAATTTTGGCCCAATTATAACAAAACGGAACATACATCCAACGAAAGCTATGTAGAGCCCGACCTTCTCTTGGAATTTGAATACTTCAACCTGCTTGTCGAAATAAAACGCAAGGACGTACAATCCTACCGGCAATACGAAGGGCAGTGGAAAAATGAGATACAGGCCTTCGTCAACGGACAAACGCACGGGGAAAACAAGCCTCTCCTATTAATCGCATTGGGCGGCAACACTTCGCCCGAAGCCTTCCACACGCCGTTGGGACGGATTTACAAATCTTCTTGGAACAGCCTCCTAAATCAGATTTGCATACGACAAGAGCAAGAAAAGCCCTACACTCCGGCCTACCGCATCCTTCATGATTTAGAATCGGCTTTCGGATTATATCATGAATTCCGGATTCGCAAATGGTTGGGACAGATAAGTCCTTACGGAATAACAAACAACACCTCAGACACCATCCGAACGATATGGAAAAGATGACAGACTCACGACAAGAATTGCTCCGGGAATTCCGTAGCGCACACAGGCTTATCAACGAATGCCAGACCGCCCTTTTTGAAGTCATATTCAAAAAGGTCATGCCGACGTTCGGGCTGTTACCCGGCAAGTTAGAGTGCCGCCGCCTTTTCTGTAGCCCGCTCAGGGCCATCAAATCCCCCGACAAAGCTCTTTCCGGCTCTTGTTTCGGATTCTCCCCCGATAATTGGGCGTGGGATTTGATTTATACCCATGTCCTGGAGTTCTATTTGGGAAGCGTCAAAGGGAAAAGCTTTTCTGTCATTCAAGTAAGCGATACGGGCAGTTACCAAACCACGGTCGAAAGTTACAAGAAGAAAGACTCTTCCGCTTTCCCCCCGGCAGACGAATGTGAGTCATTGCTTATCTTTAAGATGAAACCCGCAGGCAATGCCATGCACACCAGTGAAGCCACCATCCGCGAACTAATCCATATGCCCGAAAACATTTACCATTCTAAATCCGGCAGTGTCTATGCCCGATATGACATGTTGGATTTCATGGACGAGGAATCTACGGACGAGGTCATGGACAGGCTAAAAGAAACTTTTCGGTTATAGACTGTTAAGCATACAGATATACAATGAATTACGACAATCACCCAAGGGCAGAAATCAATCTCAGCCGAATGATTTTCCAATCTCAGCCAAACGATTTTTCATTCGGCTGAGATTGATTTTCCGGTTGGCGCAAGGTGATTTTCCCGCCTCCCGGTTTCAATCCGTAACCTGCCTCACCGCCCCGCGGGCACGTTCCAGAATGGCGAAAAGTTCGTCCACCGTTTCGGCACGCAACATGGCGATACGCGTCTCACGGAAATTAGGAATCCCCTTGAACACGGGTGAGGCGGCCAGATGGCGGCGGCTGTGCAGGATGCCCCGGTATTCGTCGATGCGGCGCACGCTGGTGAGCACCTGCTCCTTGAGCACGTCTATCTTCCAGTCCGCACTCATCACCGGATAGCCGCTCTTCACGGCTTCGTGCGCCACCGACACGCTTTCCGGATTCAAGACATCCATGATTTCCTTGAAAATCCATGGGCGGCCGAAGGTGGCACGCCCCACCATGACGGCATCCACCCCGTAGCGGTCGAAACACTCACGGGCACGTTCGGGCGAAGTTATGTCGCCGTTGCCGATGATGGGAATCGTCATGCGCGGATTATTTTTCACCTCGCCGATGAGCGTCCAGTCCGCTTCGCCGGTGTACATCTGCGCCCGAGTACGGCCATGTATGGTCAACGCCCGGATACCACAATCTTGAAGGCTTTCGGCCAAATCCACAATCACCTTGCTGCCTTCGTCCCATCCCAAACGGGTTTTCACCGTGACGGGAATGTCCACGGCATCCACCACGGCCCGCGTGATTTCCAACATCTTGGGAATGTTCTGCAACATGCCGGCCCCGGCTCCCTTGCCCGCCACGCGCTTCACGGGGCAACCGAAATTCAGGTCGAGCACGTCGGGACGGGCACGTTCCACCACGATACGGGCCGCATCGGCCACCGGACCCGGTTCCTTGCCGTAAATCTGGATGGCCACGGGGCGCTCGTCATCACACACCGCCAGTTTCTCCAAACTGCGGTTCACCATGCGCACCAAGGCATCTGCCGCCACAAACTCGGAATATACCATCGCCGCGCCGAAACGCTTGCATAAGAGACGGAAACCAATGTCCGTCACATCTTCCATCGGGGCCAAAAACACGGGATAAGGCCCGAACTCCACATTTCCTATTTTCATAGATGCAAAGGTACGGCAAGACAAGGAAAGAGAGAAAGAAAACGCTATTTTTTTAGAAAGAACAACAGAGGGAATGGCTCCCTTACACAAAAACAAAGAGAACGCCTTGCTGAAAACAGAACAGTACATTTTCGTCCTTTACTTTTAATTTTTCGTCAGCCAAGGAGTCATTATTCGAATATATTCATTAAATTGGCAGCCGGTGAGAATCTCCGGAAGAAAAAAGGAATTCCGCAGATTGGAAAATAACAAGAAAAGATTTGTTTGAGGACTAAATGAACCGAAACAATAATGAAAATTAATTCATGTTCTGCCATGTGCAAGAAATATCACAAGAAATACCAGATACTGGGGCTATTGTTCGTTTTGGGCGAATGTATGAATCTCTTCGCGCAACAACCTTCTCCCGACAATGAGACATTCTCGATCCAGATGCTGCCCACACAGTCGCAACTTCCCGTGGCAAACGTACATACCGTATTCCAAAGCAGCGACGGTTTCTTTTGGTACGGCACGATAGGTGGCGGCCTGTGCCGCGACAACGGCTACCAGATACACACTTTCCAACCTGCCAATTGGGTTGGACTGCCCGCCGCCAACAACATACTTTGCATCAACGAGGACACGGCAGGCAACATTTGGATGGGGACAGACGTGGGGCTGTTCCGCCTCGACCACGAGACAATGCGCCTCTCCATGCCTTATGACTTGCGCGGTGTGGTAAGCGCCATCTATCGGGACATCCAAGGGAAGCTATGGGTAGGGATGGACAACCGCGCCTACCGCTTCTCTGCAGACGGAAGCCAGATGGAAGAAACATACGACGGCCTTCCTTGCCAGCGCGTCAACAATTTCTATGCCGACAAGACCAACGGAGTCTACGCGCTTTTGAATGGAAAGCTCATGAAGAGAGGCGCGGACAGGAAGTTCAATGAAGTGATGCTAAGCCAGCCCGTCAATCCCATGGCCATGGCCAAAGACGCCTCGGGAGGCCTTTGGATTGCCACGTGGGACAAAGGCGTGGTGCATTACGACGCGGCCACAGGCAAAATTACCGAGCAGCCCGTCACCCGGACCACCCGCGACAAAGACTGCTGTCTGTCCATGCTCATCGACAGCCGCCATGGACTGATGTGGGTGACGACACAGGACAACCTGTGGGTCTATCGCATTAGCGGACAAGAACTTCTCCCTTACGAAACAACGCACTTCCTGCCGGAAGGAAACAAGATACTGGATATTCTGTACGAAGACCGCGAAGGCAACATATGGGTATCGGGATTCACCCCCACGACCTTTGTCGTCAGCTCCAATAAAACACAGGTAAAGAGAATGGAAGTGAACGCCATGCGCGACCTCACTGGCTATCCGTTACTGCCCGACCGCATGATAATAAACGGGGCAGACTACTGGATACACCAGGGACGTGTGGGGTTGATGCATTACAACAGTAAAACCCGGCAACTCAAAACAGTGGGCAATGGGGCCTACGGAAAGTGCATCGAGCCGGACAAAAGCGGACAAGGCTTGTGGGCAGCACGAGGCAACTCACTGGTCCGTCTTGTCCATAACCAAGGAATCAAAGAAACACCCGTCGCCGAACTGACAGAGACCATCACACACATCGCAGACAATGGCAAAGGCATCCTTCACATCGGCACAGACGGCGGCTTGTATGAGTATTCCCTGACAGGAAAACGGACAAAGAAGTTATGCGGCACACAAGCACCAGTGGAAGACATCGCGCTCTGCGGCGACCAACTTTATTTCATCGCACGGCAGAAAGGCCTGTTCAAGATACCGACAAAAGGCGGCACACCCTCCTGTCTGGCCATGTCTCCGTTCCTGTCAGCATTATCAGCCAACGCGGACGGCACGGTATGGACCGTAGGGAAAGATGGCAATGTGCACAGCCTCCGCCACGACACACTGAGCCGGGATGGCATGATGAGCAACAGTGGCGAAGTGTTCATCGACGTGATGTGCGACCGCCGCGGACACGTATGGATACTCAGCAACCAACGTGTCCGGGAATACAACCCGGAAAACCAAGCCTTCCGTACCATCCGTACCACCGACAGCCCCATCAATGTTTCCCTTTTCTATCATTTGGAAGAGATGCAGGGCGACAGCATCGGCATAGACGGCACCGGCGCTATTTGCATAGCCCCTTCTTCACCCGAACTTGACCGTCAGTCTTTTTCCGGACAGATGCCGAGAGTGACGGCTTTCCTGTATGGCGATAGCCTGAGCATCGTGGACAGCCGTACTGACCGCATCGACATTCCCGCAGGTTCCGGCACGGTAAGCCTGTATCTCTCCACCTTCGATATCTTCAACGCTGACAAAATCTGCTTCGCCTACCGCATCGAAGGCATCAACCAAGACTGGATTTATCTGCCGCAAGGTGTAAACACGCTCTATATCAACAACCTGACAAAAGGCAATCACAAACTGCACCTGCGTAGCACCGATGGTTCAGGATGCTGGAAGGAGGGGGAGAGTGTCATTCTGCTGCATCGCCAGTCGTTCTGGTGGCAAGAGTGGTGGGCCGTGCTTCTTCTCACCGCCACCGCCGCCGTGCCGCTTTATTGCCTTTGGCTGGTCAGTACGCGGGTACACAAACTACGTCAGATTCAACGGCAACGTCAGGACTTGGCACTTCGCGAGATTGCCGTACCTTCGCAACAAGAGTTGATTGCCGAAAAAGACAAGGAGTTCCTCGCATTGGCCAAGAACCATGTGGAGCAGCACATCACTGACCCACAATATAACGTGGAAGGTCTTGCCTCCGACCTCTGCATGAGCCGCTCCAATCTGCTTCGTCGCATACAATCGCTCACAGGCCTTTCACCTGTGGAGTTCATCCGCGACATCCGTCTGAAACATGCAGCCAAGATGATTTCCGAACACCCCAAGTTGGCCATGAGCGAGGTCGCCCAACGGGTGGGATTCGCCACGCCGAGTTATTTCGCAAAGTGTTTCAAGAAACGCTTCGGCATACTTCCCACGCAGTACGCGAATCGCAGAAATACGGAAGACAATGCAAGAAATGCGGAATTTTAGAGCAATAAATGTTGCAACACGTACTATTGCTAATATGTTTTATTGATTGTGCTTAAAGTATTTATAGAATGTCGCTACATTCGTCCTACCTTTGCGACAGAAAGAGTTCCATCAAAGATAAACTCTACATATAAGACGGGCATAGCCCGTGTACTGTGAACGCTAAAAAAGTCATTACCATGGTAACCCACAAACAATTACACATTTCAATAACTATGAACAAATTCCTGTTACTGGCAGCATTCTTGCTGTCAATGCTGACAAGCAAAGCACAAAACCCCTATCTCCCTTTATGGGAGTATGTCCCCGATGCAGAACCCTATGTGTTTGAAGACCCCGACCACCCGGGAAAATTCCGTCTGTATATCTACGGTTCGCACGATTCGCTACGCGACGCTTATTGCGGATTGGAACAAGTGGTGTGGTCAGCCCCCATTGACAACCTCACCCAGTGGCGCTATGACGGCATCATTTTCACCTCTGTGAAAGACCGCGATGGCAACCTGTTGCATAGCGACGGCCGTGGCGACCTGCTCTATGCACCCGACGTGACCATGCGCGAGGAAAACGGACAAAAAGTATATTACCTTTACCCCAACAACCAAGAGGTTGGGCGCGAAGGGATGGTGGCTAAAAGCCTGCGCCCCGACGGCCCCTTTGAGGTAATCAACTGGAGCACGACCGAGGCCCAAAAGACCGACGGAGTGTTACGCTTCGACCCCGCAGTATTCATCGATGATGACGGACGCGTGTATGGCTATTGGGGCTTTCAACAGTCGTTTGGTGCCGAACTTGACCCCGTAACCATGGCCACCGTCAAAGAAGGCACGGAAATCGTAACCGATCTCATCCCCAACCTTGGACAAGACGACACATTCAGGTTTTTCGAGGCTTCGTCCATACGTAAGATAAAGGACAAGTACGTCTTCATTTACAGCCGCCAGACACGGAACGGCGAATTTGGCTTAGGTAGCAGCCACTACACACTAGCTTACGCCTACAGCGATAGCCCGCTCGGCCCTTTCACTTATGGCGGGGGCATAATCGACGGCCGTGCACGTGGCGTAGACCATGATGGTAATCCCACTTATACCGCACACCCCGATGGTAATACCCACGGTAGCATCATTGAAATAGACGGACAATGGTGGGTGTTCTACCACCGCCAGACAGGTACCAGCGAATATTCGCGCCAAGCCACTGTAGAGCCTATCACCGTCGAGGTAGAAGAAGGACCGGGCGGTAAGGTTACCATTTCCGAGGCTGAATACACTTCTATGGGTTTTCTTACCAATGGTCTCAACCCCTGCCAACGACAGATGGCAGGCATAGCCTGCTACTACACAGGACCCAACGGTTCGTGGGAATCGTTTCCCACATTCTTCCACTCAGGTTCCTACGTGCAGCCCACATACTACGAGGGTAATCCTGCAGAGGCTCCCTCAGATTTCGACTTACACAGCTGCCCGGTAGTGAACAACACTTCAGGCTCTGTGGTGGGCTACAAGTATTTCAACTTCGACATTCTGCCTGAAAGCGACCACATAGATGCCGTGTTCACCCTGCAACCGGGCGGACTGGACGGTAGCATCACTATCTTAGCAGGCAGCCCATGGACGGATCGTGGCGGCATGGTATTGGGTACGCTGGAACTGACGAGCGATATGTCACAAACCATCATCCCCTGCCACGTCACATTGTCGGGCCTCTCCCAACTAAAGGGCAAGCAAGCTGTATATCTCGTTTTCCAATCAACCCAAAACGGATCACTCTGTACGCTCCACCACTTCCAACTTTCCACGACTTGGCAGGAACAGTTGGCCATAGCCCAGAGCCTCGACCTCACGGGGCTGGCACAGGAAAAGATTGCAACTCTGCAAGAAGCCATGGATACAGATTACGCATCGCTCGATGCCGAAAGAAAAAAGGAAGCCATGCATCGCCTGGTATCAGCAATTGCCTTAATACAGGTAGCACAGAAGAACCTCACGGAACCCAAGTCACCCTATCATGGCAGCAAGGTGCATGCCGGTGACAGTTACTATCTTTATAATGTGGGACACGCGCAGTTCATGGGCTGGGGCGGCTACGGTTATTGGGGTACACAAGCCGGCTGGAACGACGAAGGCATTGAAGTGCGCCTGGTGGCCGCCGACGGCGAAGGCCGCTATTGGATAAATGTCCCCTCGCTGGGTGAGAATTGCCATTGGGGCTGGCTGGACACCAAGGGCGGAAGCAACGAAAAGCTACCAACGGGCGTGGATGCACAGTATTATCTAAACAGTTCGACAAGCAAAGAAACCGTACAACTGACTGCCGTAGCCAACGAAAACATCCCCAATGCCTACCGTATCTCACTGCCTGAAAACAACAACAAAATGCTGGGCTACGATGCACAATATCCCACCGTAATGTGCGTATCGGCCAGCATCACCGGTGCAGACGCACTATGGCAGCTGGTGTCCGAGGATGAGCGTAACCCAGGTATTGTGGTGGAGGACACCTGCCGCGACAAGGCACTACAGTTCACCACCACCGAGGCACAGGCATGGCAGATGAAACGTGTAGCCATGAGCGACAAGGTTGTAGGTACTCCCTCCGCCACATTCCATACCACCGATGTCCGCTCCACATTCCGCGCTTGGGGTACTTGTTTCAACGAATTAGACTGGATCGCCTTAAAGAAACTCACCGAAGAAGAACGCGCTGAATTTTTCCATCGTATGTTCTCTCCCACGGGCGACCTGCGTTTCGCCTTGGGACGCATCCCTTTAGGCGCCAGTGATTATGCCGGCCCCGAAAACTTCTATGATGAAGACGTGTACCATCAGGAAGACCATCCCATCGACCGCCTCGGAGCATGGTATTCATGCGACGAGATGCCTGAGGGCGAGACAGATTTCGAAATGGAGCACTTTACCATCGAACGCGACAAGAGGAACATCATACCTTTCATCAAAAAGGCGCAGGAACAGAATCCCGACATGGACTTTTGGTGCTCGCCTTGGAGTCCCCCGCAGTGGATGAAACACAGCCATCATTACAGCAACCGTGCGGGTTACGAAAATGGACTGGACATCACCTACCCCGCCTATACCTCCACGCAGTTCATCATGGAAGAAGAGTACCTACAGGCCTATCCTAAGTACTTCGGCCGTTTCATTGATGCCTACGCCGAAGAGGGCATCAACATTACAGGCATATGTTACCAAAACGAAGCCTACACTTGCAACTACTACCCTAATACTTCGTGGGAGGCCACCTCGACGGCCCGCTTCAATGCCGATTACCTCATACCTTACATACGTGCGACGCATCCCGGCGTGAAGGTTTGGCTGGGTACGATGAACACAGGTGACTTGCCTACCTTCCGTACCATCTTGGATTACCCAAGCAAGCACCCCGACTACAAAGGTAAGACACTGGCCGAGATGTTCGATGGTGTGGGCTTCCAATGGGAGGGGCGCAATGCCATCGCCACCATTGCTGACGAATACCAGGCACGTTTCCCGAACTTAGAGTTCATCCAGACAGAGAGCGAATGTGGCAGCGGCACCTTTGACTGGGCTGCCGGCACACATACCTTTGAACTCATCCACCATTATCTGAACCATGGTTGCGTAACCTACACCAATTGGAACAGCATTCTTGGCGGTAATGGACGTGGACCGTTCATGAATTGGTGGCAGAATGCACTTGTCCATCTCGACCTCTCCACACTAAAGCCGCGCTACACCCCCGAGTTTTATGCCTACAAACATTATAGCCACTTCATCGGCAATGGTGCCAAAGTGCTACGCAAAAGCAGCAAAGAGCCCCTTGTGCTTGTAACCGAGACAGGAAACGGAACATACGTGGTAGTGGCAGGCAACGAGAGTAATAGCGAACGCCTGCTAAGCATAGGTATTGACGAAGACAAGTATCTGACAGCCACTCTGCCGGCCCGTTCATACAACACCTTTGTCATTGGCGACAAAGAGTATATCGACACGCTGGCCGAATCCGAAGGTTACGATGGGCCTGATGCGCCGACCAACAACTTCACAGAAGCACAAATCAACGCCGCACGCACTGCATGGCAACAGGCGGTAAAGCTCGCACAAAATGTGGCCGATAAAACGCGCTACGATGAAAAGGCACGCACCCAACTCCTTGCCCTCGTAAAGGAACAGACAATGCTGACCGCAAAATTACAGAACCCCATCGTCTTTGCCGATCTCACCCGGCAACTGAACGATGCCACAGAACAAGTGCGGCTGACAGCGACTATGGAAAGCCCCTATACAGGCTCAACACCTGAAGAATCAGAACAATATTATCTTTATAACGTGAAGATGGGACTATGGCTCAATACAGGGCACGGTGCCTGGGGCACACAGGCTGGCTTAGACGAGGACGGAATGCTGGTTTCCATTTACCGCAAGGAGGGCAAGACGTACATCAAAACACCCGATATAGGTCACAACACCTACTGGGGTTGGTATGAAGGCAGTGTGCCCAAAAACTCTGGAGCAGCATATTATTACGAAGCCGAAGTTGCAGGCGAAAACGGTTCCATGTATTGTGATGTGCCTTTCACCGGTGTAAACCATGCCGAAGCGGTGGAAATAGAGGAAGTAAAGCAATCCAACCTCATTGCCCCCTATGCCATCATTGTCCCAGGTCAGAATAATGGGCATTGGAGCTACGATCCCACGCAACACGACATGATGTGCGTACGCACCAACTATCTGAAAGATACCGATGTTTGGCAGTTCGTAACCCGTGAGGAGCGTAACAACCCTACTGCAATAGGCACCGTATCTCCCCCACGACTTTCCGTAACCACTCCCAAAACAATCTACGACCTTTCAGGCCGTCGCGTAGACAGAACTTCTCATGGAATCTACATCATTAATGGCAAGAAAGTATTGAGATGAAAACATTCTATGAGGAGTCTACATCAAGAACAAACGTAAATACGTCAATTAAAAACAGTTGTTCCTATACAACGCCAACGGGCAAAGACTTGCTTGCAGTCTTTGCCCGTTGGCGTATACAATAGCATAAATATCATAAAGCAAAGGGAGAGATAGAATACTCTGGCCCACAAAGTAACTTGTACATAAACGTGTCGGCCTCATTCCCTTATAAACATGAGGGGAAAGGAGACCTATACGCACCACCCCAAAAAACAAAAACACAATGAGTAAAACCATCACTACCCTGCAATTAATCGCCACAAGAAAAATAAAACAGCACAAAAATCCCATGTATCGAGAAAAGGGCGTATCTTTGCAAACAAAACCCCACACCATGACGAGAAAAGATTTTGAAATCATGGCACCGGTAGGCTCGCGCGAATCATTGGCCGCAGCCATCAAAGCCGGAGCCGACTCCATATACTTCGGCATCGAAAACCTGAACATGCGGGCGCATTCGGCCAGTACGTTCACCATTGACGACCTGAAGGAAATGGCACAAACTTGTGCCGCACACGGCATCAAGAGCTATCTGACGGTAAACACCATCATCTACGGCGAGGATCTTCCGCTGATGCGTACCATCATAGATGCAGCCAAGGAAGCCGACATCTCCGCTGTCATAGCTTCGGACGTAGCCGTCATGATGTACTGCCGACAGATAGGGCAGGAAGTACACCTGTCCACCCAACTGAACATCAGCAACATCGAAGCGTTGAAATTCTATGCCCAATTTGCCGATGTCGTAGTGTTGGCCCGCGAACTGAATATGACGCAGGTGGCCGACATACACCGGCAAATAGAGGAACAACGCATTTGCGGTCCGGGCGGAGAGCTGATACGTATCGAGATGTTCTGTCACGGAGCACTCTGCATGGCCGTCAGCGGGAAATGTTACCTCAGTCTGGACAACACGGGTCGGTCGGCCAACCGGGGGGCCTGCATGCAAATCTGCCGCCGGGGCTACATCGTGAAAGACCGCGAAACGGGCACGGAACTGGAAATCGACAACAAATACATCATGAGCCCGAAAGACCTGAAGACCGTACGCTTCATCGACCGGATGATGGAGGCGGGCGTACGCGTGTTCAAAATAGAGGGACGTGCCCGGGGACCGGAATATGTGGCCACCGTCGTGGGCTGCTATCAAGAAGCCATACAAAGCGTGTTGGACGGGACGTTCACCGAAGAGAAAAAAGACGAATGGGACGCGCGGTTGGCCCGCGTGTTCAACCGTGGTTTCTGGGACGGGTACTACCAGGGACAGACTTTAGGCGAATGGACGACGAACTACGGTTCGGCCGCCACGGAAAAAAAGGTCTACGTGGGCAAGGCCATCAAATACTTTTCCAAACTTGGCGTGGGAGAGTTCCAAATCGAAGCGGCGGACATGAGCGTGGGTGACCGTCTGCTCGTCACCGGTCCTACGACAGGGGCATTGTTCATGGATTTGGAAGAAGTGCGTTACGACCTGAAACCGGTGGAAACCGTAGGAAAAGGCATGCGCGTGTCGTTTAAAGTGCCGGAGAAAATAAGGCCGAACGACAAGTTGTATAAGTTGGTGAAAAGCGCGAAAGAAGCATGACGCGTCGTAATATCGGGGCAAAGCGTAGGCCCGTAACAAATAATCAGGCTTTTTTTTGGGAAGGAAGCCTGATTTTTTTATCTTTGCACGGAGAATATCACACATTTTAAAGTTTAATGAGTTTGTTGAATTTCACTCACCTTTTGGCACAAACCGTCACGGAATTATCCGAAGACTCGTCTCTGAAAGGTTTGTTTCATGAACATCAAGACGGAGACCCCCTCCCTTCGGGAAAAGTCCTGCACGAAATTATCGAATTGTGCCGTGCCATCCTTTTCCCGGGATTTTACGGGAAATCCACGGTCAACCATCATACCATCACTTATCATATCGGTGTCAACATCGAACGGTTGTACAATCTGCTGACCGAACAGATACATGCCGGACTATGCTTCGATGCCAAGGAAACAGGCGACTGTGCATGTGACACCAAACGCGAAAAGGCCATCGACTTGGCCGGACAGTTCATCAGCCGCCTGCCAGCCCTGCGTGAAGTGCTGGCCACCGATGTGGAAGCGGCTTACAACGGCGACCCGGCTGCCGAGTCTTACGGCGAAATCATCAGTTGTTACCCTATTATCAAGGCGTTGAGCAATTACCGCATCGCCCATGAACTGCTTTTATTGGGCGTGCCTTTGATTCCGCGCATCATCACGGAAATGGCGCATTCCGAGACCGGCATCGACATCCATCCCGCCGCCCGAATCGGCCACCACTTCACTATCGACCACGGCACGGGCGTCGTGATAGGGGCCACTTGCATCATCGGCAACCACGTAAAGCTCTATCAGGGAGTCACGCTCGGAGCCAAAAGCTTCCCGCTCGACGACGACGGACACCCCATCAAGGGAATTCCGCGCCACCCGATTCTGGAAGACGACGTGATTGTCTACTCCAACGCCACCATTCTGGGGCGCATCACGGTAGGCCGTGGTGCGACGGTAGGCGGTAACATCTGGGTGACGGAGGACGTACCTGCCGGTGCCCGACTCGTACAAAAGAAATATAAATAAACCAATAGCAAACAAGCATCCATCGAAAATCGCGAGTAAGCGAGCGCAGACCGAGCCTGCTCGAGTCTGCCGAGCATGAGCGATTTATCCAACAAAACTTACACAATGGAAACTGAATTTGAACTCATCGCCAAAACCTTCCAGGGATTAGAGAATGTTTTGGCCAAAGAGCTGACCGACTTAGGAGCAAACAACATCCAGACCGGTCGCCGAATGGTGTCTTTCACCGGCGACAAGGAACTCATGTACCGGGCCAACTTTGCCCTGCGTACGGCCATCCGCATCCTTAAACCTATCAAGCATTTCAAGGCAGAATCTGCCGATCAGGTTTATGATGCCGTCAAGGCCATCGACTGGAATCAGTATCTGAACAATGAAACCAGCTTTGCCGTAGACTCCGTGGTCTTTTCCCAAGAGTTCCGTCACAGTAAGTTCGTGGCCTATAAGGTAAAGGATGCCATTGTGGATTACTTCCGCGAGAAAACCGGTTCGCGCCCCAACATCAGCGTGACTCATCCGGACTTGCAACTGAATATCCATATTGCAGAAAACGACTGTACGCTGTCGTTAGACAGTTCCGGTGAATCGTTGCACCGGCGCGGCTACAGGCAGGAAGCCGTGGAAGCCCCGTTGAACGAGGTATTGGCCGCCGGCATGATCCTGATGACGGGCTGGGACGGCGAATGCGACCTGATAGACCCGATGTGCGGTTCGGGAACGATAGCCATCGAAGCGGCACTTATCGCCCGCGGCATCGCACCGGGCGTATTCCGCAAGGAATATGCTTTCGAGAAATGGCCTGACTTCGACAAGGAGATGTTTGACCGGATTTACAACGACGAGTCGCAAGAACGTGAATTCACACATAAGATCTATGGTTACGACATTAACCGCAACGCCGTAGACATCGCCACACGGAATGTCAAAGCTGCCGGACTGAGCAAAGAGATCGAAATAGCCCAGCAAGATTTCCACAAGTTTACGCAACCGGCCGAGAAAAGCATCATCATCACCAATCCGCCGTATGGCGAACGTATCTCCACGCCCGACTTGTTGGGGCTGTACCGGACCATCGGCGAACGGCTGAAACACCAGTTCCTGGATAACGATGCCTGGGTTTTGAGTTACCGCGAAGAATGTTTCGACCAGATAGGCCTGAAACCTTCCATCAAAATACCTTTGTACAACGGTTCGTTGGAATGCGAGTTCCGCAAATACCAAATATTCAGTGGAAAATACAAGGAACTACGCTCTGAAGGCAAGGAAATCAAAACCGACGAAGAACGTCGGCAAATGGCGGAAAAACGACGTTTCAAGATGCACCGCGAGTTTAAAAGGGCCATTGATGACGATGAAGAAGACTTCACCCCCAGAAGAAGGGATTACGACGACCGCAACGGCCGACCGCGCGGAGGTCATTCTTTCGACCGCCGTCCACGGGAAGACCGTGAGGACAGAGGAGGGTCATACGAAAAACGACCGTTTAAACGCGAAGGAAAACCTTTTGAACGCAGAGAACGCTCGTTCGAACGCAAAAACAAGCCGTTCGACCGCGAGCGGAAACCTTTTGACCGCGAACGGAAGCCATTCGGAAAAAACCGTAAATTCGACCGCTATGACGAAGAGGATTAATCTTTTCATAATGGTTTCACTTCTGTCCGTCCTCGCCATGGCACAAGGAAAAAAGAGCTTTACGTTGGATGATTTGCTTCCGGGAGGAAGTACGTACCATCAATTACAGCCCCAAAACCTGTACACGGCTTGGTGGGGTAACCGGTTGGTGGAAACGGACTTGGACGGCTGCAATGAGATAAACCCCAAGAACGGAAGCAAGAAGGTGCTGTTCACCTTATCGCAACTGAACCAATGGCTGGGAGCCGGGGAAGACTCATCGGTCGTGCGGAGCTGCTACAATGTGGAGTTCCCCGATGGAGGACAACCATGGGTAGCCACCGTCGTTTCCGGGAAAGGAAAAAACGGGGGTAGACCGACCTCCATATACACTGTAGTAGACTTTAAATCGGGAAAGAAGGTATGGGAACAGGAATATCCGGCGGATGCCACGGCATTGGACCGCTCCCCGTCTTCCAATAGCCTGGCTTTCGTGCGGCAACACAACCTATATGTCACGACGAAAGAGGGGCAAACGATGGCCGTGTCTTCCGATGGTAGCAACGACTTGGTGTATGGAGAAACCGTACATCGTAACGAGTTCGGCATTACCAAAGGAACATTCTGGAGTCCGGACGGGAAACAACTCGCTTTCTATCGGATGGACCAAAGTATGGTGCCCGACTATCCGCAAGTGGATATCACGACACGCATAGCCACCACTTATCCTTGCAAATATCCTATGGCAGGAGAAAAAATGCACAAAGTGACGGTGGGTGTCTTTACGCCGGCCACAGGCCGGACGGTATGGTTGCAAACAGGAGATCCCACCGACCGTTATTTCACGAACATTTCCTGGAGCCCGGATAACCGGAAAATATACATGATTGAACTGAACCGCGACCAAAACCATGCGGAACTGGTTTGTTACGATGCGGCTACGGGCAAAAAGGAGGGTGTGATATACGAAGAGGAGCATCCCAAATACGTGGAACCGATGCACGGCCTGCTGTTCCTGCCATGGGACAGTTCCAAGTTTATTTATCAAAGTCAACGGGACGGTTACAACCATCTCTATCTGTTCGACCTGTCCAAACCGCAGGCTCCACAACGACATAAGACATTTCAGGGCGGCGCGTGCGAAGAGCATGTCGAAGTCACCCCGTTGACCTCCGGCGAATGGGTGGTGAAAGAAGTTTTGGGCTTTAACCTGAAAGAAAAAAGCCTGCTTTTTTGCAGCAACGAAATCCATCCGTTGCAGTCCAATATATATAAGGTACGCGTAAAGGACGGCAAACGTATCCTTTTGGACAACGGCGAAGGCGTACATTACGGTAGCGTGAATGCAGACGGCACTTACGTAGAAGACCGTTACTCTTCCCCCACCGTGGCGCGCAGCATCAGCCTAACAGACACCCGGAACGGGAAAGGCCGTAACTTACTGACTGCCGAAGACCCATGGAAAGACTATAACGTGCCGGAAATCACATGCGGTAGCATCAAAGCCGCCGACGGCACCACCGACCTCTATTACCGAATGGTGAAACCCGTGGATTTCGACCCGAATAAGAAATATCCTACCGTAATCTACGTGTACGGCGGGCCACACGCCCACAACGTAGAGGCGAGCCGGAATTATCTGGCACGCGGTTGGGAAATCTATATGGCACAGAAAGGTTACCTGCTGTTCATCCTCGACAACCGAGGTTCGGAACATCGGGGGCTGGCTTTCGAGAACGTTACCTTCCGGCATCTGGGCGTAGAAGAAATGAAAGACCAGATGGAAGGCGTAAGGTTCCTGAAATCATTGCCCTACGTCGATGCCGACCGGATGGGTGTGCACGGATGGTCGTTCGGCGGTTTCATGACCACCAACCTCCTGCTGACTTATCCCGACGTATTCAAGGCCGGTGTGGCCGGAGGCCCTGTCGTCGATTGGCAATACTACGAAGTGATGTACGGCGAGCGTTATATGGACCGTCCGCAAGACAATCCCGAAGGCTACAAAGGCAGTAACCTGAGACTCAAAGCCGGTAACCTGAAAGGCAAACTCCAAGTCATCATCGGTTACAACGACCCGGTGTGCGTCCCGCAACACTCCCTGTCGTTCCTGCGTGCCTGCATCGACGCGGGTACCCAACCGGATTTCTTCACTTATCCGGGCGACGAACATAACATGATGGGAAAGGACCGCGTACACCTGCACGAACGCATCACGCAATATTTTGAATACTATTTGAAATAAAAACAATCGGATATGAAGATATTACTGTTAGGCAGCGGAGGGCGCGAACACGCTCTGGCCTGGAAAATCGCCCAAAGCAAGAAAGTAGACCAACTGTACATCGCACCCGGAAATGCGGGTACGGGCAGTGTGGGGGAAAACGTACCGCTCAAAGCCGATGATTTTGAAGGCATCAGGCAATTTGTCCTCAGCAAAGGCGTGGACATGGTGGTAGTCGGTCCGGAAGATCCCTTGGTCAAAGGAGTATATGATTTCTTCAAGAACGACAACCAACTGAAAGACATCCCTGTCATCGGCCCGTCCAAACAGGGTGCCGTACTGGAGGGAAGTAAAGATTTCGCCAAGGCATTCATGCAACGCCACGGCATACCGACAGCCGCCTACCGTACGTTCACGGGGGAGACGTTGGAAGAAGGCCTGAAATTCTTGGAAACCCTGAAAGCTCCTTACGTACTGAAAGCCGACGGACTTTGTGCTGGCAAAGGCGTGCTCATCCTGCCGACATTGGAAGAAGCCCGCAAGGAACTGAAAGAAATGCTGGGCGGCATGTTCGGCACGGCCTCCTCGTCGGTGGTCATCGAGGAATTCCTCAGCGGAATCGAATGTTCCGTATTCGTGCTGACAGACGGACGGAACTACAAAATCCTGCCGGAAGCCAAAGATTACAAACGTATCGGAGAACATGACACCGGCCTGAACACCGGCGGCATGGGGAGTGTGTCTCCCGTCCCGTTCGCTACCCCGGAATGGATGCAAAAAGTCGAAGACCGCATCATCCGCCCCACGGTGGAGGGACTGGCCGAAGAGAGCATCGACTACAAGGGCTTTATCTTCTTCGGACTAATCAACGTGGAAGGCGAACCGATGGTCATTGAATACAATGTACGCATGGGCGACCCGGAAACGGAAAGTGTCATGTTGCGCATCAAGAGTGACTTGGTGGAACTGCTTGAAGGAGTGGCAACAGGCAATCTGAATGAAAAAGTCCTGGAGATAGACCCCCGTTCGGCAGTATGCGTCATGCTGGTATCCGGCGGATATCCGGAACATTATGACAAGGGATTTGCCATCAGCGGAGTAGAAGAGATTGAAAACAGCATTGTATTCCATGCAGGAACGGCACTGAAAGACGGCCAGGTAGTCACTAGCGGCGGGCGTGTCATTGCAGTCAGCTCCTACGGCGCCAATAAAGAAGAAGCCTTGGCACAATCATTCACCAATGCGAAGAAAATCAATTTCGACAAGAAATATTTCCGTTCTGATATTGGATTCGACCTGTAATCAGCGGACTATTAACCCATGGCAGGCTATGACAAATTCCAGACAGATATGGCAAAGGGAAGATTCACCTTCC
>ERZ780034.280-NODE-280-length-20004-cov-4.20367_pt1 | contig 20004 bp, 19 predicted proteins | sample MGYA00511855_ERZ780034 | MGnify/ENA primary metagenome ERZ780034 (study PRJEB29588, sample SAMEA2148024) | human gut metagenome | biome: human gut; feature: human-associated habitat; material: faeces | place: Denmark | collected 2008/2010 ...
GCCATACATCCAGCTGTCGGCGGGGGCATACCACTTCCAACCGCGTTTGCGGTTGGAAGTGTTATGCTCTGTCGAGCAGAGCTCGACAGAGCATAACACTGAGGCCAAGGCCACGAAGAGCTGTGGCGAGGAGTTGTGGGTGTGCACAATGTCGTAGCGGCGCATTATGCGCGCAAGCTTTACCACATACAAGGGGTTGTAGAAGCCCTTGCCAAGTTTCCATATCCTTATGCCTGGATTCTCGCGGCGCAGCCGCTCCATGAGCGGTGTCTCCACTCCATTGAACAAGCACACGTCGACCTCATCGCCCATGGCGCGAAACCGCGGCACGAGGTTCACCACCAAGGTCTCGGCGCCACCCGTGAGCAGCGAGGTTATCACTTGCAGTATTTTCATCTTTTTTTGTTTATGCTTTGCAGGGACCGGTCTTGTGCCGGCCCACGAATAATGTTCGACCGATGATTTACAATGGTTAGTGCATTTTATTTGCGTAACGCATTGCCATCGCGCACATGCATCATCCAGCCCAGGGGGCGGAGCCAATGCCAACGCAGGGCCACACGCGGCACCACTGACGTGGCCGTGCGACAATGCCAGAACCGCCAGAAGTTGATGGCGGCCTTCACCTTCACCAAGAACGGCACGGGACACTCGGTGAGCTCGGCATAGGTAAGCATTGACGCGCTCGGGTTGCGCATCCTCGCCCTCGTGATGCCTGCCGTGATGCCGTCGGGCTGGTAGTCGGCAATGTATATAGGCTTGTTGATGTATCGCAGCCTGTATCGCCGCGCCATGCGAAACCACACAAGCTGCTCGGGGCAGAAACGCTCGCCAGCGAATTCAGGGAACGGGAACTCTCGCAACACCTCAGTGCGGAACACCTCCTTCATGTCGCCCGTGACGTGATGGTCGATGGCATTGCAGTCTATATGCTCTTGAGGCAATCCAGAGCCTATCACCTCACGAGTGTCCATGGTGATGTCGAGACCGGCAATGCCGGCAAACGACTTGTCATCAGAAATGTCGTGCCATGAGTTTGCCACGGTCTCCAAGGCGTCGTCGGTGAGCAGGTCATCGCTGTCGGCTATGAAGAGCAGCTCGCCCCGCCCACGCTCCCCGCCAATGTTTATTGCCATGTGCTTGCCGCCGTTCGCCTTGTAGACATAGCCCATGGGAAAGGCTCCGCCACACTTTTCTTTAAGGTTTGCCACCACCTCTCGCGTGTCGTCGGTTGACCCGTCGTCCACCACAATCCACTCGAAAGCCTTGTTGGTCTGGCGCAGCAAACTGTCAAACAGCCTCGGCAGCAGCGAAGCACGGTTGTAAGTAGGGGTGAGTATTGTGATAAAAGGGTATTTCATTGTCATGATAGATATAATATTCCTTATAATAGTACATTAACAGAAGGCAATGGCACAATCCACAAATTTATTGTCATCCGAATCTTCTTGTATTAAATTGAACTCAAAATAGACTGAGACAAGACAAGTAAAAGGATTGCAAATAAAAGAACCAAGAATCATCTATTTATTTTTCAGCGAAACACGAAGCGCGAGGCGCATAGCCTTACCCTGTCTATCAGCCAACATGCCAAGAACACGGCCACGAGAAACATGGAGATTGCAGCCACCGTGACGAGGCCTGACGTGGAATTGTAGATGGACTTAACCGCCATGGCAAAATAATGGAACACCAAGGGATCGAAATGGATGATGTAGACGGCGAAGCAAGCCGTGGCAAGACTGTTGACCAAACGGCTATGGAAGCGCAGATGGGAGAAAGCATTGAGCAATCCAATGGCACCAACGATCACCAACGGGTTGTCGTAGCGCAGCATGCGAGCCCAATTGCCCACCAAGACCAATGCCACCACGCTTACCGTCGTCACGACAGCAAGGCTTGCCACATACACCAACCCACCATGCCGCGACAAAATGCGGACAGGATAAAGCCGAAAATAGCGTGCTGTGAGATAGAGGCCAAAAAAGAAAGTGATGCTGTAACCACTAAAATAGTCCAGCGTCCCAAATGCCCAACAATAGTAGCACTGGAAAACATAAAAACCGACCAGCAGCAACTGAAGCTCTCGTTTGGAAGCCTTTTCCACGAATGCGTTGAGCACAGGCGAGAAAATGTAAAGCCCCACGTAGGCCATCACGAACCAGTACTCATCAGTCAAGGCGAGGCACACCTTAATGTCATGCATGTTGAACGTAGCGTTGCCCGTAAGAAGAAAGACAGCATAGATGCCCCACAACAGGAATAACACCTCGAAGAGCAGCTTTGCTAGGCCTTTAGGCTTGGCATGTATGCCAAACCAACCGGAAATCATCACGAAGATGTTGACACCATACACTGCCATCGCACCGAAAAGCATCCGGGCTATCGAAGAAGCCGGGACTGAAAACACTTCGGCCCTTGATGGCAACCCGAGCACCCTCGCGTTGGCATGGCACACCAAGACCATGACTATGGCCACTATGCGCAACAGTTCAATGCCCGACTGCCGCAGGTTGTCACTCTTCTGTTTGTTGTTGCTTGTGCACATTGGTGTTGCCGATGTTAAAATCTGTCTTGAACCTTAACGGTTCCCGATATAGCTTGTTGAAATCATACATGTGGTCATACTCATAATATCGCCAAGAGTAGTCGTTGTCGCGCACTCCGTCGCTCAAGAATGTCTTGTAGGGATAGAGATTCGTCAGCGGTGGCGTTTGCCAGGCCATGTACACACGCACATAGAGCAGCAGCGACACCACAATCATCATGGGTCCGAACACCTGCCTGCGGTCGCCCTGCGTGCAAATGTAGGTAATGGTGGATATGATGCCTATCATGTAGTACCAGCTCAGGCGACCGCCATTCTCAGAGCGGATGAAGAAAAGAAGCATGGCGCAAAACACGAGAGCCATGTTGAGCATGAGTATGTTTACGCGACGGTTGGGTATGCTCGCATAGCTTTTGATGATGAAATATAGGAAGAACGCCGCCTCAAGCAGATAATCGACGCGGAAACCGCCCGAAGCATTGTATTGGGCATTCTTGGCTATCATGCTGTTGGCGTCGCCGTAAGCATGGAATATGGCATTAGGTATTGGCGAGATGCCCATGACGAGAGCCACGCCCATGACCGCTAATATCGTCTTGACCGAATATTTCCTTATCGGCACGAAATATATGGGAAGGAACACCAAGGCCGACTTGTGCAACGTGGACGCAATGAACCAGACCAAGAGAAACTTCCACAACCGCCGCTTGAGTATGTAGCGTATGCTGAGCCATGCCACAGTGGCGCCAAGCACCTGTCGCAGGTAGGTGAACGAGAAATAGAACCACAAGGCCATGAAAAGCATGAGGGCATAGGGGTAGTTGACGCAATAGTCGCGCAGCGACTGATAGAGCAGGACATAGATGAGCAGCGTCAGCACGAGGATGAAGATGTAGCGATTGGCCGTGAACCACGATATGATGATGTTGAGCCATATATAGCCCGACTCACCTGGGAAATAGTTGAACACGCCTCTGTCACCATAGGCTTGCCCACTGGTGGTGACGTCGGCAATGCTATCGAAAGCCTCGCCATAGATGTAGCGGTCGTAGCCGCCAAACATGTCGCTCATGCCCACGAAAAGGGCTATCAAAGCCAAATAACCAATAAGGAAGACCTTGCTTCTTCCGTCACCGGAAGTCTTGAACACGATGAGCGGTATGGCAAAAAGTATGAGATAAAGCCACATAAAAAAGATGTATTTTTGTCTTGTTGATATTAAACATTAGCCTCAGGCGTGCCATTTGGCCAAAATAGTGACCGCGCGCATGCCGCGCTGTCATGGGTGGCCAGCACCCGGCTCCGCCCCTTGGCCGCCATGGCCTCATAGCGCGACACGTTTGCCGCTATGTCGCGCAACCTTGCCACGGCCTCATCGGCATCGTGGAAAAGCACGCAACTGTCACCATCTGTCACGTCTATGTTCTCAAGCGCGAAAGGAGAACCCATCTCCAACAGTCCGTTGGCTATGGCGTCGAGCACCTTGCCTTTGGTGCCGGTGCCCACGTCGATGGCGTTGACCTGTATGTCGTGCCTCTGCAACTCCTCAATATAGTCGGGCGCGAAGGTTACGTGTTGGCACGTCCAACCTGCGTTGGCGAGTCGTGCCGCCCATGTCTCCCAGCCTTTGCCGAGAAAAGTGACCTCGAAGGCCGATTTCAAGTATTCATCGGTCAACATGGCCAGTAAGAGCCTGTCGCTGCCACGACGGCAGTAAAAGTCGTAGCGCCCGGTGAAAAGCAACCGCACCTTTGGTTGGTGGAAGCTAATGGTCTTGTCGCTATGGGCGTATAAAGGATGAGGCTGGAACACGGCGTTGGCCTCTGGGCATATCTCCCGGAAAAACGCGGTGTCTTGTCGGCCCACGAAATGGAACATGGCATGGCTGTGGCGCATGGCGCGCTCCATGCCTCGATACTGCCAGAAAGCCCAGGCGTAGCGCAATATCTGAGGCAAAGACCTCGTGGCGAAGTCCTTGCCAAGCAAGCGGTGATAGTACAACGACTCGCAGTCGGGCATGGTAGCTACAGCCGGCACATCTGGGAAGAAGTCGGCAAAATGGGCTATCTCCTCTCCGTAAATCCACAACTTGTCGGGAGCGAAAGCCCGTATCGCCGCCCGCACCTTGGCATGAAGGCGTAGATAGCGAAGATAAGGATAGCGCAGCAGCATGCGCAGCACGGCCACGTGGAGCCTGAACCTCCAGGCCATCCACCAAGGCTGGCGCAAGATGTGGATCTTCACGCCGAGGGCGCGCTCCGTCTCCGCCACGTCGGATGGTGGTATATGATTGCTATTGTAAGTCCACACCTCAAACCGCGCGTCCTTGCCCGCACCCTTGATGAGATGGTAAGGCAAGGCGGAGGCCGCCCCACGGTTGTTGAAGGTGGGCATAGGTATGGATATCAGTGCTATTTTCATAGTATGAAAAAATGGTTAGTCATAAATGATGCTCTATAAATCGATAAATCATCTCTGAAATAGTCTTTGGAGATTGTCGGTCGTGCACCACAGCCATTATTGTAATCTTGTTGCCTGCTTGAATATAATAAACAACATTAGAAGTCAATAGCAAATTTATTAATAAACGACTTAGTTGTCTCATCGCTTGAACTTTCATCATCCAAGGATTTCTCTATCGGCCTGGCAAGACTACTACGGTCTTCCCTACTCCAATTCTTTATTTGATCCCAAATTTGGACTATTGAGTTTTGCGCGACTGCATTTGTAGTAAGCATGGTCCTATCTCCTTTATATGTTTCAAAAACTTGCCGCTAAAATAGTCTTTTTCTTGTTATCCACAAAATAATTTCAAGATTATTCCACGACAATTCACGAAAAAAACGCCCAAGAAACCCACGCTTTGCCCAACTGGTTTTTCATTACCGCCCGGCAGCGATGTCTCCCAACAGGATTCGCCACTGCCCCACTATCGTTGGCAAGGCAAAGCGATGCGACAACCGCTCCGCGCAAAGTCCCATCTTTCGGCGCAAGGGATTCAAAGGTCATCTATTGTATAGAATATTCAACATCTTGCTTACCAAGGTCGCCTTCCAAGAAAGACATTTCCCCTTGAATGGAAAAAGATTTTCATCTTTAGCCATCTGCCGAAGCTCTTGCTTATCTGTGACTGACAAGTCTTTCCGTAACAGTATTCCAAGAAACAAGCTTACCATAATGGAATTGCTTCGCCTTTTATAGTTGTCAGTTAATCGAGTGTCACAAATTGCATCTACATCTTGAGGAATCAATCTTAACCTCTTAGCTATAACTATATCACTTCTCAAGCCACGCATGATTTTCTTTATACTACGACTGCGATCGGTTGAGCTATCGTTCCAATTATACTGATAAGTGCATATGTCAGTAAACATCATTCTTTTTACCAAAGGAAACACCTCTGCATTAAACAATGAATCTTCATGTACTATTGTCTCATCAAAGGTAAAATGATTGTTCACAATAAAAGACCTCAAATAACACTTATTCCAAACAGAATCAAGGTAAACGCCATTCAATATAGCAGAAATACCATCAAAGATTTTATAATGTGTCATGGGCTGCAGCGATCCTAACCTTGCATTGCCTTCGGAATCATACTCTTTGGCTATAGAGACACATATTTCCAACGAGTATTCCTCCATCAACTTTATTATCTTGGACGACGAGTGATCAATGAATTTATCGTCGGAATCACAAAAGAACAAATACTTGCCTTGAGCCATCATGATAGCCCTATTTCTGGCACATCCTTGTCCCTTATTAGTCTGGGAAACACATACTATATTATCGTGTTTGAGAGCCAAGGCATTCATCACAGCCAAGGAGTCATCAGTGCTACCGTCATTGATAAGGAGAATTTCAAAATCAGCCTCGGCAAAGTCTTGTCTATAGCAAGAGCCTACACATTCCTCCAAATATGCCTCAGCATTGTAAACAGGTATTATTATACTGAACAGTTTCATAAATCATCCATGCATTTTACGTAAAAGCAACATGATTGCCCGCGAACCAAAATTGAGAAAAGACAAAATACGTTTATCCAATTGGTTCATAGAGAAATACAATTGTTTCAACAATATATAAATTGGCATAAAACTTATGTCAACCCACTCCTTGCCAACCAAGAAACAAGGCGATACAAATGTATCTTTGGCATTCAAAACAATGTTTTTTATATTGTCGCTCAAATCTCGCTGACGTTTAATTTCTTCGTAAAGATAAGGTCCAAGAATTGGAGACAACGATGAGTCTTGTTGATGAGAGAATGTATGCAAGATGATGGCTTTATGGAAGTATTGAATGCTAAACTTTACTTGACAATTATAGATTCCAGACATGCTTCGTATAGGATTGCCCATTTCTTGACAAGTCTTAACTAAAGGCAGCTGGTCTAAACACACGCCTTTATCGTTTGCTATAAGCCAATTTCTGTGCCATGCATCAAACAATTCATAAGCTTCTGGTACATCTCTGACGAAAAGCACCCCACTATTATAGACATCAGTATCTTGTTTATAGTCAACACCGTAGATGCTTTTCAACCTATCGACATACATTATTTTGAATATCGCGGAATGGCAAACAATTTGACTGCTGCAGTTATAATCTTGAACTGCCCCTATAAAATTCTGGAAACTATCGAAATATGATTCTTCCAATGTACCTGCGACGATAGTATCCGCGTCTATGAACAGGAAATCACCTTTTACCAAATGGCGCATTGAAGTCTTAATCCATCGGGACTTTTCTTTATTGGAATAATGCTTGTCAAAAGGAACCACAACAATGTCATCAATTAGACTTTTCGCCTTTTCGCGATAGGTGTTATTGATTGTCATTAAAGTTGACTCGTCTGTCAGCAATACAATGTAAGCATTCTTATTATAATGCTTAAGCGAAAACATGGAAACCCAAGCCTGCTCAAAATAGTTGTCTTCTTCTGTACTTATTACGTCATATACAATCTTTAGTTTCATGGTCTTTTCAGTTGTATTCATTGCTATTATGAAGAATACAACTGAAAAGACTATGCTACCTACACTCTTCCAGAGCCTGCCTTAGAGCGTCGATATAACCGCATCCATGGGTAAGGTCTGGCTCCATATAGTTGCCCTCGCCCCACTCGTTCCACGATTTCAACATTATCAGTTGATATTCTTCTGGTTTGTCTTTTATCGCATCTAACGCTTCTTTAACATGCTTGTAGAAATATTTAGGCTCGCTATTGTAATAACCTGAGTTCGGGATAAGCGACAGTCGTTTTTCTTGCTATGCCAGATTTTCGATTGGTGCATATTACATTTGCCCTCCAAACAATATGGATGGCAAAATGCGACACCAAAAGGCACAATATAAGTGTGCCTTTCGCAAGATCAACGTAGTGAAATCTATTCATATGAGTCAATGGCTTCCCTTAACTTATTAATGTATCCACGCTTGTACTTCCTGTCTGGTTCAAGATAATTGCCTTCCCCCCATTCGTTCCATGACTTCACGAAAACAAGGTTTTCCTGCGGATTTCTTGTGGAACATTCTTTGAAAATCCGCTTACAAAAAACTCCCCAAACAGATGGCTCCGCATTTCTAAACATTGTAGCCAACTTACCACTTCTGGCCGAATGATCCCAATTAGGGTAAATGCATGGATGTTTCATTTTTTCCACCTTAAACCGCCTGACTACATAATCACAGTATTCCTTATAGTTGTTTCCGAAGACGAGACCAAAGAAACGCCGCAGGATGCGGAAAGGCAAACCAGAATACATGTAACATTGCTGGCGGAAACCATCCATGTAATCATCAGCCACTGCGTCAAAGCCAAGATTTATCATCTCAGAGGCTCTGTTTTGATCTTTGTTTAACGCTACGAAATAAAAGCCATTGAGACCCTCTTTCTTTGCCAGTTCGTTCCATAAGGAAATAAACCCATTGACATTGGGGAACTGATAAGGAGAGAATATGGCAAAAAGTAGTTTTCCGTTTACCCTTGTATATCTCCTATCTTTGAAGGCTGGCAACAAGTCGTAGAAATGTTTAACGTGATCGTCCCTTCCTGGATATTTCTGCTCCAGCAGGAGCGTGCTTTTCTTATATCCATTCCATGCGCACTTAGTCCAACTATGGTTAGCCCAGCAAAGGCTGAATCCCATGTCAGGCTTGCCCGATTTGACCACTTCCTCAAATACCTCATTAAGAACTTTTTTCCCGTCAGTCCAATAATGCCAATACATGAAGCTCTCCACGCCAGCTATTTTAGCCAATTCAGCTTGTCTCTCTCGCGTCTGTGGCAATCGCAAATCGTAAAACCCGAGCTCACCAGGCAGCTTGGGTTGGTAATGTCCTGGGAACAACGGCTTGGCTTTAGCAACGTTAGTCCACTCTGTAAAACCCGGCTCCCACCATTTGTCATTGAAATCGGTAGGGTAATATTGGGGTAAGTAAAACGCTATGATTCTTGGTTTAGACATATATAAATGAAATTTTTATTTATAATACTATTGTCAGCGACATATATACCTTAGCGGAAGCCTCTCAACACTATATTGTCAGTATCCCAATCTATGACCGTGTTTTCGCAGGTTGTGTCGTGGGACGACTCTTCACTTGAGCCCTTTTCAACGGCACTTTTTCCTTGATATTGCCTACATCTAACGAATTATATCTTTCTAATTACTTTTAAAGCTATGAGATATCAATTCTTAAGGCTTTATCTTATAGATTAAGAAGACAATAAGCCTTTTAAAATATGCCCATGGCAAGTATGGCCAAAGACTCCTGTTCCTCCAAAGCACACTTCGGAATTCTTTTTGGCGCTTACTATCATCATACAGACATCTCTTGACTATAAAGGTCTTCATGCTGTGTGTGAGCCGACGCTTGTCGGAGAGCATTTTTCCAGAGGCTATGCCTTTATAAAAAAATATTTGCGTCCGAAGAAACATATCCCCAATTTCGTTTTTTCGTGTTGCCATCGCACCTGTTGATGTCTTACGATAAGCGGCCGTTTTTGAGGAAATATAATATGCTTTTCCCAATACACTTGCCGTAAGAAATAAGCTATAGTCATATTTGCAAGGGACACTTGCATTCAATTCGCTCATTATCACATCTCTTCGGAAACAGGTGGTACAAGTCATTATGAAATTACCACCCAGCAAGTCTATAAGGATATCACCACTGTAGGCCTTTTCCATCAAATGCTCATAATTTGGTCGACAAATTTCGTGCCCATTCTCATTAACATTTATAAATCCCGTATAGCAAAATGAATATTCATGATTTTCTTCCAAGACATCAACTTGTTTTTGCAGCTTGTGTGAATCTATCCAATAGTCGTCACCCTCACAATAAGCCACATATTTTCCATGCGTATGCTCATTCATAATCCTGCCAAGGGAACCATCATGCTTGGAATACTGATTCTCCGTTTCAAGAATCGGCTTGATGATATCGGGGTATTTAGCAGCGTATTCTTCGATAATCTTCCGCGAGCCATCAGTGGAGCAATCATCATGGACAATCGCCTCGAACCGGAAGTTTGTCTTCTGCATCACAATTCCATCAAGACATTGTCTAAGATAAGGTTCATGGTTGTATACCAAGCATTGAATGGAAACCATAAGTGAATTATCTTTTTCCATGTTTTAGTGTGCCTTTTTAATTATAATAGTGTTCATTCTATCCTTTTCTCACCATTCCTATCACCTCCCTCAGCTCAGGGAACTTAAACGCGACACTGATGCCAAGATATACGGCCACGCCAGCAGCAATTCCCAATCTAAGCTGAAGGAGACGCTATTAATGACAAGTGTGAGCGCATAGACCATTCCCCCCATGGCAAACGATGCGAAAAGCACTGGAGTGAGGTCACGCATCTGGCGTATAAAACCAACATGTATGAGCTTGCCCGTGTAATAGGTGTTTATCACCAAGCTAACGACGGAGGTGAATATCATGCCCCAGCACATGGCGAGCACGCCAATAGGTATGGTGACGCACATCACGAGGGTCAGCATCACTTTCTTTATGACCTCGAGGCGGAAGAAGAGATCGGAACGCCCTTTCACCTGCAGCAGGTTGAGGTTGATAGCGTGGATTGGATACCACATCATCGCCACGCAGATAATTTGGAGGTAGACGACACACGGCTCCCATTTGGCCGTTATCATCACTATTATCATCGGGCGCGCCACGGCTGCCATGCCTATCATCAATGGGAACACGATGTATGCGGAGAGACGAAGTATGCGACGATAGTCTATGCGAAGCCGTTCCTCGTCATCTTGTATCATGCTCATCAGTGGGAAAGTGACACGTTGAAGAACGCTCGTGATGTTGGCGGAAGGCAAGTCTGCGTAAATCTTTGCACGAGTGAAAAAACCCAACTGTGCTGGTGAGTAAAATTTTCCTATTACGATAGGATATACATTGTTATATATGTTGTTGAGCAATCCAGACGCGAGCATCTTGGAGCCATAGCCAAAGAGGTAGCGGAACGACTCGCAAGAGAATCCTGTGCGCGGACGCCAGTCAGACACGAGCCAAAGCACCACGCAGTTGAATGCGCCACCCAGCACGCCCTGCATCACGAGAGCCCACACACCATAGCCCATATAAGCCAGCACCACACCCACAATGCCAGAGATGACAGTCGTGGAGAGCGAGCAATACATCAAGGTCTTGAAGTCAACCTGCTTGGAGAGCAGTGCGCTCTGCACGCTGCACAACGCATTGTAGACGATGCCGATGCTTGTCACCTTGATGATAGGCGAAAGTATGGGCGTGTCGTAGAAGTCGGCTATCCATGGCGAGGCCATGAAAAGGATTGCATAACACGCTACGCCAACTACCATGTTGAAAATAAACGCGGTGCTCTTGTCATACTCGTTGAGATCTGGCTTGCGTATGATGGCACTGGCAAATCCGCTCTCCACGAATGTTTGGGCTATGACGGTGAAGATGTTTATCATCGCCACGATACCGTAGTCTTTTGGCGCCAGGATGCGCGCCAGGAATATGGAGAAGCAAAAAGATACCCCTTGGTTGCCAAACCTCTCTACACAACTCCAAAAAATACCATGCGTGGCTTTCTGTTTTAATTCTAAGGACATAAATTTTTAATTATCCTACTTGTCAAATACTTTTAAACCTATCAGGATTGTTAGATCTAATACAAAGCAGCTCGCAATTGTATTTGACACGAAAACGTTTCTTTGCCTTTACAACGACAGAATTACCAGCATTAGCAGGCATCTTCCTCGATACGATTCTTGCAACAATCCTGTCTGTCCTGTTTTTTGAAAACAAAGGATGATTTATTGTTGCCTCCAACTGCTTTACAGCATGGGCTACATCAGACCCCTTCAGTTCGACGAAAATGCTTACCAAACGTTTTACCGACTTAGCAAAAACGAGTTTATCGCATTTATCCGTCCCTGTACCTTTTATTATATTTCCATCGACTGTATAAGCCACACAATCCACAGGAGGATTAAACTCCATGACATATTTTACTCCATGTTCTTCAAGACTCATTATTTTACATGCGTCTTTAGCCTTTTCCGGGGCAAAACAAGAAAGAAAACTAATCCTCACCGCCATATATTATATCATCCAAGTCTGATTCCATTGACGATATTTCATCAGACAAAGAGTCCAAATAATCACCACTTATAAACGCGTCATCTTGATCTACGATGTCCTTCATTGTGCCTTCCTCTGTCATGCAATAAGCAGAAAACCAATTTAGAGGGGCAACATACTGCTGCATATCTTTACAGGCTTCCGCATTTTTTGACGCTGCAACCGACAATTTCATAATAGCATTCAAAGATGTCAAAACGTATGGACTATGCGTGGTCATTACTACATAGCTTGGCACGCCAGCCCTTTTTTGAGCGTCCACAATAAGCCGTATAATAAGCTTTATCAGCTCAAACTGAGATACGGGGAACAGATTCTCCTCCAATTCTTCTATATAGAGTTGCGAAAACTTGTACCTTATCATTTTGGAAGCCTTGGCAATTTCTTCTATTGAAATGTCATCATGTTCTTTTTGGGGATTGTCCAACAGAACTTTTGCAACCAAATTGGTGATATCCTTTACACTTGATTTTGGCATTCTTCCTATCTGCTTGAACGTATAATCCACCAATACCGTTAATGGAAGAGCCGATTGTATACCGCTTGATGCAAATATAGGAGAAATCTCTTTCTTCGCTTTCCTCAAGACTATACGATCTGTATCATTATTTTCATCATAATAGAAACTGATATCCTTATCGAAAGGCATACTTATAACGTGTTTGCTATCATAACTTTTTCTTGCCTCCTGATATTCCAGTAGGTAGTTGAAAACAGAGTCGTAGTCGGACGAGCGATAAACACGATCTATATTCTGTATTGCAGAAGCTAGATTTCTTTCTGAAGGGATAAAACATAGCTTGGAGTTATATCTTTCAGACTTGAAATTGACCTTCTTGCGGATTTTTACATTCTTCTTAGGAGAGTAAAACTCTATCACAATACAATCGCCATTATATTGGATTGATGAATTTTCCTTGAAAAAGGCATTATCCAACCTATGGAAACTTTTCAACTCCTTGAAAAAGCGATTGTAATGGGTGTATTTAGTGAGAAGATTTTCTCCGTCAGTCATTATCTTCTTCTCAATCCATCTGCAAAAACACAGTATCTTCATGAAAGTGCTTTTGCCTGACGACTGCTTACCCACAATAAGCATTATTGGAGATATAGATATATTCCCAGTATCGATGATCGCACCTATGTTTTTAATTCTTATTGTGGGCATGATAAATTCCTAATATGCTGATGAAACATTGCAAAGATACTTCTATTTATCCAACCAAACAAATAAAACATACAAATTTCTTGTTGAAAGTAGAATTAGAGATCCACTAATTTAAGGAATATACGAAATTCACTTGAATCATGCAACCATAGGGATGAGAAAACCTGAAAGAAAGACTGACACTAAATGGCTTTCACCATCAGCAATTTCTCGCCGCGGTCTTCTTGTTCTACAAAATCCGTCTGGTACTGGAAATAAAAACTTTTAATACTTTTTCTTCGCTCGACAATCTGAAAGCAAGTTTTCATTGTTCTCACTTATCGAAAAAATTCCAAATCTTCACTGCTGTACATAATTCAATGTTTAAAATTCAGCAACGAAGTTACTTCTTTCTAATTTAAGCCCTAATTTGAGTGCTTACTAATCGTATGTTTTGCAGCGAGTAACATGCTTGTTACACGCCCCATAATCATAAACTTGCAGGCAGACGCCGGCACGCAGCCTTCAGATGTGCATCGGAGGCTGGGAGATACTCCCGTTCGGCTGGTAGATAGGCTGGTAGATTCGGACCATCCGCCAGTTATCTCCCAGCCCTTATCTATCTGACACATAGCAGATTGCAAAGATACTGGGAGATATGGATGATTTTTTCACGTACTTAGTTTATATACACTATTTACATATCTTGTAGAAATCATGCAATTATTTCTTGCAAAACTTTAAAATTTATCAATCTAAAACATGTGGACTGGCAGGATTCGAACCTGCGAGCAACTATCATTATGTTCACAAATAGATATCATCCAATTAGTAATTATGGCCCCAGACCAGTCCGAAGTTGCTCCTGTCCACCATGCTATAATTTTTTTCATACCGAATTCTATATTTTGTTTTTTATTATTTAAAGTGTTTATGAAACCAAACATTGTTAAACAGCCCATGAAATATTGAAAAAAGGATACCCCAGGGCAACCAAATACATAAATCGAAATCAATTCTATTGTTACTACTAATCGTTGGGAGGCTTTATTTTACGTTTATTGATTCTTTACTTATCCGTATAATAATCTTCTTTTCTTCCCCAAATCTTCGCCATTGGCTCTGTTTCCATATCGTGCTTGAAACTCTTTAAGAAGGCTTCAAAATCATATTTGGGTTCGTAACCAAGTTCACGTCTTGATTTCTCAATGCTCAATACAAATTGTGGAGACGATGCTTTCTCTGGTCTGTAAACAATATCCGATTTTTTGTCACTATTGAAAATCTCTGCAATCTTTCTTATCTGGTATTCTATTGAAACAGGATGTCCACATCCCATGTTATAGACACCACCATCATGTTCTGCCTTGATACAGCATTCCATCATGTTCACAAAGTCGCCAACATAGACCATTTCTTTCATTGAATCGGGATTTCCCCATACTTCCAAAGTGTTGCCCTTCATGGCTTGGTCTATAATGTAACGCCATCCTAACCAACGTCTTTCGCCATTAACATGATAGAAAGGATTGGGTTTGTAACAATAGATTGTAGGCAAACGAACTATAAAACGCTGAAATCCATATTGTGCATGATAGTGCTCAATAACATTTACGGCTGCGTTTTTGCAGATTGAATATACAGAGTGGTCGCCTGTCAATGGGAACTTGCGTTCCACATCATCGTCAATAGGCTCTGTTGTGCCGAACTTATAAAGGATGTCTGCTATACTCTGCGTAAAGACAATTTTTTTACATCCATTTGTTCTCATCCACTCCAAAACATTGAGTGTACCAGTTAAAACACTATCCACATATTCCTGCGGATTGTATCCTTTCATCTTTGATGGCAATTTACCAGCAAAATGAAGTACGGCATCCACGTCTGTTGGTAACACATCGAAGGTTTCTCTGTTCTTTATATCAATAGAATAATAAGGAATTCCTTTCTCCTCAAAAAATCCATTGTCAGACTTGCGATGTGCTACAGCAACCACATTAAATCCTTTTTCTTTTAATCCGACTGCGGTGTACGCGCCACATGAGCCGGTAGCTCCAATAATTAGAATTTTCTTCATGCTTTTTCTTGTTTTATGAAGAACAAAAACGAGAAGAAAATCTATGGCTTAGACGGTTTTAACCATTAAGCTCTTCTCGCCTCTGTCTTCCTTTTCTATAAATCCGTGCTTCTTATAAAACTGATATGCCGGTATGTTTGTCTTTTTCACCTCAAGAGCTATGCTGCTGAAACCTTCCGCAGATAGTTCTGTAAGCCGGCTCAACATCAGGCTGCCGACGCCACGGCTTCGAGAGGATGAATCGACACATATTAGTGGTATATACAGCTGATTGGCTTCGCTGTTTCGGTAGTAAGCGGTGAGACCGATAATCTCTCCGTTGTCTTCTGCCGCCACAAACGAAGCATGATTGTATAATTTCTCGCTATACGCCCCTAAATCCACAGATTCTGATAGGGGGGGGTAAAGCAGAGGTCCGCTTTCTGCATCAAGGACATAAAAGCATCCTTTGCAAAAAATGTGTTATCGTATGTCTTTATTTCTATCATTACAACTATTTATTGTTAGATAATCTTTCTTTAAAGAACTCTCCTCCTGGTGTAGTGTATATTGATTCGTTTGTTTGTATGCAATCCAAAGACGAAAGTGAGTTGATCTCAATAATCTTCACCCTATCGTCATTCGTCACACAGAAGTCTATGCCCATATAACTCATTTGTGGCATAGCGTCAGCAATTATGTGTGCAGCTTGCTTAATTTCTGACCAATGAGGAATCTCGCCCTGCAAAGGCAAAACAGTGTCAGGATGATTTTGTATTCTGATGTTTTTCATCGTCTCCATATCGAGAATGTTACCCTCAGTATATTTACCATCGTTAATGACAGCAAGTACGCCTCCTGCATTGTAATTCTCTACAAATTTCGACTTCTTTGTACCAAATCGCATGAATGAATAGACGTCGATCTTGTCACCGTTAAGTTTTCTGCCTATAATATATCTCAGACATCCTACCGACTTACTACATAGTTTTGCTATTTCCGAGTGCGGCAAAAGGTATTCAGTCACCAAATAGCTTTTTAGTGTTTTCAGTTTAGCTACAAAAGCGTTCAAATCCATACTTTCGTCATTAAGCCAATACATGTCGTCCTTGTATTCTGCACGATAGAAGCCTACGCCAAGACTCGCCTTTACAAGTTTGAAAGCCAAGAGGTGCTTATCGCGCAGAAGCTGCGCAATGCTTTCGGCTGTTTGAGCATATCGGCTGTCCAAGTCCATAAGACCAACGATTCTGCCATCAGCCATCAACTCATAGTAGTAGTCGGGCATATATCGACCTGCCTCTGTACCGTAGAGAACGTATTTGAGTGTTAGCTTGTCGTCTATCCACAAACTGTAGTTGCCGTTAAGCGGATGCAACGAGCAATAGTCGCGGGTTGAGAGATAGCTCTTTCGAGTTTCGTCAGTCAATCCCATTATCTGCCAATCGCTGTAACTCCAACCTTTCAGATGGGTTTTGGCTATTTTCCAATAGCTACCTTTGTGCTTTTTGTAGTCTGTGTAAAAGAAGTGGGTCAAGATCCACCCTCCCCGAAAGGTTTTCATCTTATAACATTTGCAGACAAACGAATGGTAGATTTGCTTAGTCAAAGAGTTCTTCATTATATATGTTTTATTCTAAAATATTCTTTATTAATGTGTCGTGATTCTTGCAGAAATGTTCTGTCTGTGCTGCATTGTCAAAATGCAAGAATACAATGCCTAACGCCTTGCCTGCGCCGTCGAACACTTCTACCGGGTCGCCTTCGTTCTTGTATATTACTTGGCGGTAGACATTCTTGCTTATGCTTTCGTCAATTGCGATGCCTTTGAATGTGCCTGCCTCGTAGCTGTGCAACACATAGTGCAGATAGCAACCTGGCAGAGGGGAGATAGTCTCCGCCAAGAACTCTGGCTTCTCGCCCATCGCAGCCTGCACGTTTGCCTTCACCAAGTCGATACCAAAGGCGTCGCCAAGCTGTATAGGAATCATATTGCCGCCAGCACGCGGTCCAAGTTCAAGGAAATGCACGTTGTCGTCCTTGTCAAGAATAATCTCGATGTTGAGCTCGCCGAAGCGAATATCAAGGGCACTGACAATACGCTGCAGCTCGCTATGGACATTAGCTTGCTGTTTTTCGTTCAGACCAGACGGCATCTGCTCGCCGATAGGTATGAGCGGACTCTTCTCAGTGTCTCTGAGACAAGACATCTCGCCGTACAGAACTATCTTGCCGTCCCATACGAAGATGTCGCCACCGATTACAGCAGGGAAGCCTCGCTGAATGAACTCCTCTATCAGCAGCACCTTGTTACGCGAGTAGGAATCTGCCCACGCTACGGCCTTTTCAAACCCTTCCCAACTGTCAAGCCGTGTGACGCCCTTGCTGCCCGAGGAGTCTGTAGGTTTAACAACAACGGGGAAAGTGAAGTCCGTGCAATTCGCCTTTATCTCGTCAAACGAAGTGTCGGGATGGAAGGAGAAGAACTTCGGACAAGCGAATCCGTGCTTATGCAAGAACTGGCGCCACGGATATTTCAAATCAAGTATCTCTACGCTCTTCACTGGATTGGTAGGAAGTTCAAGTCGCTCTGCCACGATAGCAGCAGGAAGTGCTGCTGGATCGGAGGCGTATGCCAAGATTCCATCCACTTGCTCATCCTTGGCTATCTGATAGACTGCCTCGACATCCGTGGTACTGGCATTATAGTATTTGTCAGCTACATATTGACCCGGATTATCTGGGAGATAATCACAGAGTACGGTATAATAACCTAAATTCTTTGCAGTCTTTATGGCAACAACTTGCTGGGCAGAACCACCAAGCAACATTATTTTTTTCTGTTTCATAAATCCACAGATTATGAAATAGAGAATACAAGAAAACTATCTTTTCTTTCTCTTTCCAAACAGCTCGGAATGAGAACCAAGACGAACGAGCCTAACAATACTTTCCTCCTTATCAAACCATATTAAAAGATAATCATCATCAATATGGCATTCCATGTAGTTTTTCCATTCGCCTTTTAATGGATGCGGATAAAACTCATCTGGTATAAATTCGCCTCTTTCGAGCTTTTCAACAATACTCATTAACGTTTTTACCTTTTCAACATCCTTGGCAAAACGCTTAAAGTCTTTCTTGAACTGAGAAGTCTTACGGATTTCCTTCATGTTATTCAAAAGAAGCCATGAAACTTTCCAAACTATCCGTTGACACTACACCAGCATCGTTGCCACTCTCTGCTTCTTTCATGGCAGCCAATGTCATTGCATTAGGAATTTCTTCACATGTATCTTCTGGAGTTAAAGAATTGTTGCTACTCAATACTTTAACCCCTTTAATAGACTTCAATACAACTTTTAAATGCGCCAAAATCGAAGGATTCTCAACTTGCAATGTCAATGTTGTCATAAACTTCCCATTTTAAATTGTTGCAAATATACAACTTTTTCTTGTTTCTCTGCTTCTTTTATTTGTATTATTCTTGTATTATATTATTTTAATCTTTGATCTTATTTCACTATACAATCCAACACTCTCTGTATATCCTCATCGCTCAATGCATGGTGCATAGGCAAGCAGATTACGCTATCAGCCATTTTATGCGCATTTGGAAGGTTTTCTGGTGCAGCACTATCCAATCCACGATAGGTTGTAAACTCACTGATCAACGGATAGAAATAGCGACGGCCAAGGACGTTGGCTGACTTCATCTTGAAATAAAGTTCGTCACGGGTCATGCCGTACTTCTCTGCATCAATGAAGATTGGGAAGTAACTGTAATTGTGCTTCACGCCTGGCATATCGTCAAAGAAGGTGATACCCTCAACATCGCACAATGCCTCACGATATTTGATGGCTACCTGATGGCGAGCCTCAATAGCTGCATCTACCTGCTTCAAATTGAGCAAGCCATAGGCACTGCGCATCTCGTCCATCTTGCTGTTGATGCCAGGACCTACCACCGTCACCTCGTCAGCGATACCGAAGTTCTTCAGGTAGTCAATACGCTTCTTGGTCTTCTCGTCATGGGTAATCAAGGCACCGCCCTCAATGGTATTATACACCTTGGTGGCATGAAAGCTCAACGTGCTCATGTCGCCAGCGTTCAGGATGCCAGCCAAAACCTTGCCATTGTATGCCTCCAAGCCATACTCTTCCGCTGGGACTTCCACACCAAAGGCATGGGCTGCATCGTAGATGACCTTCAAGCCATACTTGTCGGCGATGTCTTGAATTGCCTTGGTGTCGCATGGTTTGCCATAGACATGCACAGGCATTATCGCCGTTGTCCTTGGCGTAATGGCAGCCTCAATCTTGTTAGGATCCATATCGCCTGTAGCAGGGTCAATGTCAACAAACACTGGCTTGCAACCGTTCCACCAGATACTATGCGTGGTTGCCACGAAGCTATAAGGTGTCGTTATCACCTCGCCAGTGATACGGAGCGCCTGCAGAGCTGTCATCAAAGGCAAAGTGCCATTGGTGAAGAGGCTCACGTATGGTACCTTCAAGTACTCGGCGAGAGCAGCCTCCAACTGCTTGTGGTAACTGCCATTATTGGTTATCCACTTGCTGTCCCAAATCTTCTTCAGCTCCGCCGTG
>ERZ780034.281-NODE-281-length-19970-cov-4.62295_pt1 | contig 19970 bp, 14 predicted proteins | sample MGYA00511855_ERZ780034 | MGnify/ENA primary metagenome ERZ780034 (study PRJEB29588, sample SAMEA2148024) | human gut metagenome | biome: human gut; feature: human-associated habitat; material: faeces | place: Denmark | collected 2008/2010 ...
AATGGCAATATCCGTCACTTGTGCACCACGGGCACGCATGGCCGTAAACGCCTCGTGTCCCGGAGTATCCAAGAAGGTGATATGACGCCCGCTTTCCAGCGTCACGTTATAGGCACCGATATGTTGCGTGATACCTCCGGCTTCTCCGGCAATCACGTTCGTCTTACGTATATAGTCGAGCAAAGAGGTCTTACCATGGTCGACATGCCCCATGACGGTCACAATCGGCGCACGCGGTACCAAATCTTCCTCATCGTCTTCTTCCTCATTCACCGCTTCGGAAACTTCCGCACTGACATATTCCGTCTTGAAACCGAACTCTTCGGCCACCAGATTGATGGTCTCGGCATCCAGGCGTTGGTTGATAGAGACCATGATGCCGATACTCATACACGTACTGATAACCTGAGTGACCGGCACATCCATCATCACGGCCAATTCGTTCGCGGTAACGAATTCGGTAAGTTTCAACACCTTGCTTTCTGCTGCCTGTTCTTCGAGCTGCTCTTCCATGGAGGCACGGGCATTCTCCCGTTTTTCCTTACGATATTTGGCGCCCTTTCCGGCTTTGCTCTTGTTCGTCAGACGAGCCAACGTCTCTTTTACCTGCTTTGCTACGTCCTCGTCAGATACCTCTGCCTTGATGACCGGCTGCTGGCGGTTCTTGTTCTTATTATGTTTACCGCCACCCTGCTGGTTGGCCCCGGGAGCATTATCCCGTTTCTTCCCATTCTGCTGGCCCGCTACGGCATTCACATCCACACGTTCCTTGCCGATACGGACACGTTTCTTCTTGCCTTCGGACGCATTCTGCCCCGTTCCGCCCTGGCGCGAGCGGTCTCCGCCTGCCTGGCGGTTCTTTTCTTCGCGCTCCTTGCGTTTCTCTTCCTTCGTCTTTTTCTTAGGACGGGTAGACTGGTTCAAAGCCGCCAAATCTATATGTCCCTTCACCTTGAGCTGGGGAGCAACCTGCGCCGTATGGTTCAGACGGAACACACCGTCCGTTTCCGTACCGATGGCTTTGCTCTTCTCCTGCTGGCGTATCTCCTTCTGGCTCACGGGGGTCTCCGTCTCTGCCTGAGGCTTCTCCTCCTGTTTCGGAGCCGGTTCCGCTATGGGTGCCTCCGCCTTCACCTCAGCCGGACGGGCGGGAGCCGGAGTCTCCTTTTTCTCCGGAGCCGCAACCGGTTTGCGCGCCCCCAGATTATCCAAGTCGATGCGTCCTACGACTTTCGGCCCCTTTCCGAGTTTGGCCTCGGTCGCGGTCTTGATCTCCACCGGCTTCTCTTCGGGAAGCGCGATGGTCGCTTTCTTTTCTTTGTGTTGCCGCTTACGGCTGATGATAGCAGCGTCGTCCCTCAATCCCTTGTCCTTCTTGAACTCGGCCACCAACATCTGATACTGTTCGTCAGAGATTTTGGTGTTGGGATTGGCTTCCACGTCGCTGAAACCCTTTTTCTGCAGGAACTCGACGGCTGTCTGCAGCCCTACATTACATTCTTTGGTTACTTTATTTAGTCTTATACTCATACGTTACTTATTCTTCCTCAAATTCTTCTCCTAAGATTCTCAATACCTCGTCCACGGTCTCTTCCTCCAGATCGGCACGGGATACCAACATTTCACGCGGCGCATTCAATACGTCTTTTGCCGTTTCCATACCGATACTTTTCAGCGCGTCTATAATCCACTGGTCGATGTCGCCCACGAACTCGTCCAGATAGATGTCGTCACCTTCTCCTTCGGCTCCCTCTATTTCACGGAACACGTCTATGGTATATTCCGTCAACATACTGGCCAGTTTGATGTTCAATCCGCTCTTTCCGATAGCCAGCGAAACCTGGTCGGGATTCAGGTAGACTTCCGCCTTGCGCTCCTCTTCGTGGATACGCACGCTGTTCACCGTGGCCGGACTCAACGCACGGGTAATGAACAGCGAGATGTTCTGCGTGTAGTTGATCACGTCGATGTTCTCACCGCGCAACTCACGCACGATGCCGTGCACACGGCTTCCCTTCACGCCCACGCAGGCTCCCACCGGGTCGATGCGGTCGTCATAGCTCTCCACGGCTATTTTGGCACGTTCTCCCGGCATGCGTGCAATCTTGCGCACCGTGATCAGGCCGTCATGTATTTCCGGCACCTCGGCTTCCAGCAAACGTTGCAGGAAGACGGGAGAGGTACGGCTCAGGATAATCTTGGGATTGTTGTTCGTAGTGTCCCAGCGGGGCACAGCATCCACGCGGGCCACCACGGCACGCACGGCCTCACCCTTGCGGTAAAAGTCGGAAGGTATCTGTTCCGTCTTGGGCAATATCAGTTCGTTGCCCTCGTCGTCCACGCAAAGCATCTCTTTTTTCCATATCTGATATACCTCCGCGCTCACGATCTCGCCCACACGGTCCTTATACTTATTATATAAGCTGTCGTGCTCCAGCTCCAGAATCTTGCTGGCCAGCGTCTGGCGCAGGGTCAGGATGGCGCGGCGGCCGAACTTGGCAAAGTCCACATTCTCGCTCACCTCTTCGCCCACTTCATAATCCTCGTCAATCTGGCGTGCCTCCGTAAGGGAAATCTCCCGGTTGTCATCCTTCACCTCCCCGTCGGCCACGACCGTACGATTGCGGTAAATTTCAAAATCGCCCTTGTCCGGATTCACGATCACGTCGTAGTTGTCGTCCGAGCCGAAGAGCTTGGCGATGACGCTACGGAAACTCTCCTCCAACACGCTCACCAACGTGGCGCGGTCGATGTTCTTCGTCTCTTTAAACTCTGCAAATGTATCAATCAAACTGATGGTTTCTGCTTTCTTTGCCATGATTCTATTTAAAACTTATTGAATACTTCGTGTACTTTACTTCCGTATACCGTAGTGTAACCGCTTCGTCCACCAGGCGGGGACGCTTCTCCCCCTCCAGCTTCTTCTTGACCTTCATCGTCACCTCGAAATCCTCCGGGCCGGCGGCCGTCAACACCCCGTGGAGCTTGCGCCCGTCGGCTGTGAGCACGTCCACCTCGCTCCCCACATGGTTCACGTATTGCTGCAGGACCTTGAACGGCTGTCCGATTCCGGCACTGCCCACTTCAAGTTCATAGTCCTCTTCCTCACGGCTCAGGCGGCTCTCGATGAAACGGCTCAGCTCCACGCAGTCTTCTATCCATACCCCTTCGGCGTGGTCTATCTCCACCACGATACGGTCGTCCGCGCTCACGGTCACGTCCACCAGAAAGCAATCCCCGCCCTCCAGCCATTCTTCCACTAACCCTTTTACAATGCTCTTTTCTATCATGCGATTACACTATTAAATGCAAAGTGAGGAGCCTTGTCAAGCCCCTCACTTCATCATACGACTGCAAAAGTAGGCAAAAAGCATCAATCCGCCAAGCTTTCAAACAGTTATTTTATATCATTTGAGAAAATCCGGTTCAAAAGGCTTCCATAGACACCGTTTCGTCATGGTTTCGCAACACGACACGCCCGCCTTCCGAAGGCAATTCGAACGAACTGACTGCATCTGCCTCCGGGCGTACCACCATCAATAAATTCTCTTCATCGGGTACCGCCACAACGACTTCCAATGAATCTGTAGCCACTCTTCGGCTAAACACCACGCTGTCATTGATTTGAAGCTGCACACTATCGCCCCGGAAACCTTCATCCAACGATATCCGATACTCCGTCTGCGCCTCTTCCGTTCCATGCGTCCCGTCGGGGAAACACCACATCCAGAAGAACACGACAACCGCCAACACGACTACGGCCATAGCCATGATACCGAACATGATGCCCTTGTTGGGATTCGCCCTTTTCTTTTTCATTTTTTCACCGGTTTAAGCAAACTTTCATAGCGTTCCGTATCCGTCAAAATCTCTAAAGCGGTTTTCAAATCCTTATCCGTTTTCAATTGCTGTTGGACCACCCCGCGCCTGAAATAATAACGGGCTACGATATCACTTTCCAATACCGACTTGATTTCCTCCTTGTTTTTCGGAAGCTCCAAATCGGCAGCCACGCCGCCCTTCATATTTGCAGCCAATGCCTCAAACTCCGGCTTGGCCCCTTCATAGCACCCCTCGAAGCGAGCTGTCCGCTCCAACAATTTCATCATTTCCTCCGTACGACGCTTATAAGTAAAATCACTCTCCTCCACCATCTTCACAAAATCAGCATAGTCCGCATCCGTCAAGGAAAAATCTCCGGCCGGCGCAATGGTGGCGTGCGTCTGCACATAATGGTTGACGTAGTCCAGCAACACGTCGGAAGTGGCTATGTCATAAACGATGGACGGAAGACTGTCCGGCGTAATCACCACGTCCGGCTTAATGCCGCCACCGTCGCGAACCTCACGGCCACCGGCCGTCTTGAACGCTTTCGTCAGGCTGTCCGGCAAAGTCTTCGCAGAGCCGTCCGGATTCAAATGACGGTAGTCATACGCCTGGATACAGCGTCCGCTGGGAATATAATAGCGGCTCGTCGTCACCTTCAGACTTCCGTGATAAGGCACTTCACGAATCATCTGTACCAACCCCTTACCGTAAGTACGCTCACCGACTATCACCGCACGGTCCCAATCCTGCCACGCTCCGGAAACGATTTCGGCCGAGGATGCCGTAGAACCGTCCACCAACACAGCCACCGGAATATCCACGTCCAAGGGTTCTTTCTTCGTGTAATGTTCCGAATTGACCGAAGCCAGCTTGCCTTTCGTGTACACGACCTTCTGCCCGCGGGGCACAAAAAGGTTCGTCACCTCTACGGCCTCGCTCAACGGTCCGCCCGGATTGCCACGCATGTCTATCACCAACGCCTTGGCACCCTGCTCCTTCAAATCGACCACGGCCCGGCGGACATCGCGCGAACAACCGTCGACAAAACGTTCGAAATAAATATAACCGATACCGTCTGACACCATTCCGTAATAAGGCACGGGAGGCATCGCGATATTCCGGCGCGTAATCTTGAACGACAAAGGATGTTCCACTCCGGCACGTTTCACGGTCAGCTCAAAAGTCGTACCCGCATCGCCCCGCAAGTTTTCGCTTACTTCCTGCGTGCTCTTTCCTTTCATGTCCTTTCCGTCGATGGACAGAATCAAGTCGCCTCCTTTCACTCCGGCTTCTATGGCCGGGCTGTCTTCCTGGGGTTCAATAACCATCACCCGGTCTTCTTTCTTATAGAACCGGATCACCGCCCCGATTCCGGCATATTTCCCGGTAGTCATCTCTTTCAGCTCATCCATTCCTTCTTCCGGATAATACACGGTAAAAGGATCCACCTGCCGCAACATGGCATCTATTCCCCACTCTATCACCGTATCGGCCGACAAGGAATCGACGTAGAACATATCCAGTTGCTTATAAATGTCATTAAAGATTTCCAGATTTTTTGAAATCTCGAAGTTATGGTTACTGTCCTTCTGGGCGGACACGGGAATGGCCGACATGCAGCACAGCCCCGCAGCTAAGAATATCTTTTTCATACCGCAAATTTAATCATTTCAACCATACGGCGGCAAAATATGGAGACAAGTATTCCTTCGGCTTATGATTTTTTCATTTTAAAGTCATTTTTTTCACCAATAAATTGCATATTTCAAAAATATCCGCTACTTTTGCATCGCAATTGAGGGGAACGCCCCAAACTGCTTCAGTAGCTCAGTTGGTTAGAGCACCTGACTGTTAATCAGGGGGTCGTTGGTTCAAGCCCATCCTGAAGCGCTCCGAAAAGACAATATCTGAAATGTAAACCTGCTTCAGTAGCTCAGTTGGTTAGAGCACCTGACTGTTAATCAGGGGGTCGTTGGTTCAAGCCCATCCTGAAGCGCAAAAAGAGGAGACTTTATAGTCTCCTTTTTTGTTTTTATCCACCACAACAGTATGACAAAACGTCAAATCATCCCCTACAAGAATCCCTTATTTATTCCTCAAACCGGAAGCACAAGGAAATATGCGATTCTCGCTAATTGGAGAATGAACAATCTGTCAACCGTCCAAGACTTCTGCCTTTCACAAAACACAACGAAAGGGCACGGCATCCGCAGATACAAAAGAGGGAATGTAAGCATAAAACAAGATTCACAGGACAATCTGCCAATCCTTTTTAGGCCAATGAAACGACCCAAATAGAGTAAAAACGAGCCTCGGAAGCGCATCGCCACACCGTTTTCAGGAACATTTTCAACCCACGCGAGGAGAGTGTCCGGACGACGTGCGGACAAAAAAAATGTTTTCTGCTCCAAACGAAAAATCATTCGGCTGAGATTGAAACGCCATTTGGCTTAAGGAAAGTAAAAAAACGACCGACTGCTCCACAAAGGGTTAAAAAGAATAAAACAAAAACGACTTCCGCCACGCTATTTGCTTTCCGCTTCAGACATTCGGTTTGACAGTTTGTAAACTGGAAACCCCAATAACGGCAAAAATTAGGGGGCAGCCCCCGAAACCGGAAACCACCCCCACATCCCACGCCGAACCGGGATCAGCGGATAACCTCGCCTTGAGGTATCCGGTGTTTAGGTCGTAAATCTTCCACCCGCAAGCCGGACATATGCTTTTCCGAACCGTCGAAATTAAAACGCGACTCACCGGAAGGTATAAAGAAATCCACGGTCTTCACTTTCTTGGGAAGCGGAGGGAAAACCAATACGAAACGAACAAACTTGTCCCTGCTGTCCTTTATCCAAAAACATGTATCCGTAGGATAATACTCCACTTCGCGCAACATGTAACGGTCGCCTCTCTTGTTGTCGATAATGGCCCATCCTGAATTGAAATTAAAAAACCACCAGTCCTCTGGGCAACGGTAAGTGGCTGTGACATAAGTCGCGTCCTTCGTGCGGTAAAGCTCATAAGCCCCCCTACCGAAAAGCACCTGCCCCTCTTGCTGATTCACCGTATAAGGTGCCTTATAGATAGGGAACGTGTGCTCATTGTCCATTCTGTAATAGGGTGAAGCCTTGCGTTCCTGATACAGCGCGGCACGGTTCTCCGGACGCATATCGTAGGCTCCTCGCCGACTTACGGCACATGAACTCAGCCCTAACACAGCCACCCATATTCCTAAAAGACTTTGTACACTATTCACCTTCATGGCATGTCTTTTTGATGTCACCTTGCAAATATGATGTATTTCTTATAAATAACCAAATATTTTCCCATAAATTTGAAAAGAAATGTATAAGTGACTACAAACAAAAAAAGCTGTCCGCAGGATAGCAGACAGCCTTTCGTTATCATTTTCGTTGATGAAACAATTTATTCTCCCCTCTGTTCGTCATTGCGCGGACGACGTTCGCGACGCTCACCTCTTTCGGGACGCTCGCGACGGGCAGGACGCTCTACGTAGCCTTCCGGCTTTTCGAGCAACACGCGACGAGACAACTTGAATTTGCCTGTCTTCTGGTCGATATCCACCAGTTTCACCTGAATGTGGTCACCTTCTTTCAGACCGGCTTCTTCCACCGTTTCCAAACGCTTCCAGTCGATTTCGGAAATATGAAGCAAACCGTCGCGACCCGGCATGAATTCCACGAATGCACCGTAAGGCATCACGCTGCGAATCACACCGTCATACACCTCACCAACTTCGGGCACAGCCACGATAGACTTGATTTTACCCAAAGCTGCGTCTATCACGTCCTTATTTGCGCCACTCACTTGTACGACACCTACGCCGTCTGTCTCCTCGATGGTAATGACAGCACCGGTTTCCTCTTGAATACCCTGGATAATCTTTCCGCCCGGGCCGATGACAGCACCGATGAACTCTTTCGGTATCGTAATCTGAACGATACGAGGAACGTGCGGCTTCAACTCGGCACGAGGAGCCGGCATACATTCGGTCAGCTTGCCCAAGATGTGTTCACGTCCGGCTTTCGCCTGCATCAGTGCCTTCTCCAGAATCTCATAACTCAAACCGTCGCACTTGATATCCATCTGAGTGGCAGTCAGACCATCGATTGTACCGGTCGTCTTGAAATCCATATCGCCCAAGTGGTCTTCGTCACCTAAGATGTCGGACAACACGGCGTATTTCTCTTCACCCGGGTTTTTAATCAGCCCCATGGCAATACCGCTGACAGGCTTCTTCATCGGCACACCGGCATCCATCAGTGCCAACGTTCCGGCACAAACCGTAGCCATGGAAGAAGAACCGTTGGATTCCAGAATATCGGAAACGACGCGCACCGTATAGGGGAAGTCTGTAGGAATCTGGCCTTTCAGACCGCGCCATGCCAAATGGCCGTGACCTATTTCACGACGGCCCACGCCGCGTTGTGCCTTAGCCTCTCCCGTGGAGAACGGCGGGAAGTTATAATGCAACAAGAAACGCATCTTGCTTTGGTCGAGCACTTCGTCGATAATCTTCTCGTCCAACTTCGTACCGAGCGTACAGGTAGAGAGCGACTGAGTCTCGCCACGCGTAAAGATGGCCGATCCATGAGGACCGGGCAGCGGACTTACTTCGCACCAGATGGGACGGATGTCCGTAGTGGCACGCCCATCGAGACGCTTGCCTTCGTCCAACACGCAACGACGCATGGCATCGCGCTCCACATCGTGGTAGTAACGGTCGATCAACGCATTCTTTTCTGCCAGTTCGTCTTCCGACAAATCAGCGTGTGCTTCAGCATACGACAGTTTGAAGTTTTCGCGGATCTCCATGAAAGCATCCTCACGGGCATGCTTGTCGCGGTTGCCTTCCTGAGCGATACGGTAAGCCGCATCGTAACAAGCTTTCTTCACTTCTTCGCGCAAGTCTTCGTCGTTCACCTCATGGCAATACTCCCGCTTCACTTCCTTACCGGCTTCCTTCTCCAACTCTTTCTGGAGACGGCACATCGGTTTGATGGCCTCATGAGCCACCTTCAGGGCGTTGAGCAAATCCTGTTCGGTCACTTCCTTCATCTCGCCTTCCACCATCATGATGTTCTCTTCCGTAGCGCCCACCATGATGTCCATGTCGGCCTGCTCCAACTGGGTGAAAGTGGGATTGACCACATATTCGCCATTCACACGGGCTACGCGCACCTCGGAAATCGGGCCTTCAAACGGTATATCGGAAACTGCCAATGCAGCGGATGCGGCAAAACCGGCCAATGCATCCGGCATGTCCACGCCATCGGCAGAATACAAAATCACATTCACATAAACTTCTGCGTGATAGTTGCTGGGGAACAAGGGGCGCAACGCGCGGTCCACCAGACGGCAGGTCAGAATCTCATAGTCAGACGCTTTACCCTCACGCTTGGTAAAACCTCCGGGGAAACGGCCGGCAGCGGCGAATTTCTCTCTATACTCCACCTGCAAAGGCATAAAATCTGTTCCGGGAACGGCATCTTTGGCGGCACAGACAGTGGCCAAGAGCATCGTGTTGCCCATCGTGAGCATAACGGCTCCATCGGCTTGTTTGGCCAATTTCCCGGTCTCGATGCTGATGGTTCTTCCATCAGGCAATTCGACTGTTTTCTTAATTACGTTCATTTGGTTTCTTAAAATGTTTCATCAATAAATCGGGCAAATGTACGCATAAATATTGATAAATCAGATTTTAACCCTATAAAAAATCGCACAATCCGTCTTTTTTATGAAAAAACTATGGTTTATTCCTCTGGTGAAAGCTGAAAGCCCTTATCTTTGTAAACAGTTTGTAAACACATGATGCCGAGATGAAAAAAATGATATGTGCCATGGCCGCCCTCACGATGCTGGCCACGGCTTGTAAGGACAAGGGAGAGCAGTTTGAAATCAACGGACGGATTGCCGAGGCCGACGGCAAGACGCTCTACTTCGAAGCCGTCACCTTGAACGGGATAGAAGCACTCGACTCTACCCGTCTGGACGAAGACGGCCAATTCTGTTTTCAGGGCACACGTCCGTTCAATCCGGAATTTTACCGCCTGCGTATCGACCGGCAGATCGTCAACTTGTCCGTAGACTCTACGGAGACCATACACGTGGAGGCCGAACTTCCCGACATGGGCACCGACTATGAAGTGGAAGGTTCCGGGAATTGCCAGACCCTTAAAGAAATCAACAGCAAACTTATCGCCTTACAACAATCCATTAAGGACATCGCGAACGATAAAGCCTTGACGTTGGGGGAACAGGAACGCCTCGTACATGAAAAAATAAACCTTTATAAGAATGAGATGAAGATGCACTATATCATGGAAAATCCGGCCTCTGCTCCAGCCTATTTCGCCCTGTTCCAGACCGTAAACGGAAGCCTCATCTTCAATCCGATAAACAATCCGGACGATATCAAGTTCGTGGGAGCCGTGGCCACGGCATGGGATGCGAACTATCCGGGCACCAGCCGCACGGAAAACTTGCATAACATTGCCATACAAGGTATGAAGAACACCAAACGCCCCACTCCCGTATCATTGGAAGACATCGACCCGGGCAAGATATCCGCAGCCGGTATCATCGACATAGAATTGCCGGACATACACGGCAAAAACCGCAAGCTTTCCGACATCAGAAACAAGGTCGTACTGCTGGACTTCACAGCCTATTCCCTTCCTTCTTCACAAGAACGTATCATGCAGATGAGGGGATTGTATGACAAGTATTCCTCTTTGGGCTTCGACATTTACCAGGTATCCATCGACCCTGATGAACATTATTGGAAAACGGCATGCGAACATCTGCCCTGGACTTGCGTCTATGAGAGCCGCGGAGAAGCCTCCGGCTATTTGGGTTCTTATCTCGTACGCCGCCTTCCTACCTACTTCCTCATCGACCGCCACGGCGACCTTGTGGCGCGGGACGAGCAAATAGACGATCTGGAAAAGGCCATACGTGAACTATGCGGCAAATAGTTGAATAAAAGACATAAAACAGAAAAAATGCAAAAATCTTTGTGATTCAGAATTTAAAGCTTAACTTTGCATCGAATCATTAAAGGAAAAGGCAAAAGGGTTCCGGCTGATTAAAGCCGGAATTCTTTTGTTTTTATCTTTTCAAGTAAAAACGCATAAATATAATTAGGAGGAATAATTATGGCTTATATGTCACAAGAGGGCTACGACAAACTGGTGGCCCAACTCAAAGAAATGGAAACCATAGAACGTCCGGCAGCCTCGGCAGCCATCGCAGAGGCGCGTGACAAAGGTGATCTGAGCGAAAACTCGGAATATGATGCAGCCAAAGAGCACCAGGCGATGCTGGAAATGAAAATCAACCAGTTGAAGGCTGTCATCGGCGATGCCAAAATCATCGACACTTCGAAACTGAAAGCCGACACGGTACAGATTCTGTCCAAAGTGGAGATGAGAAATGTAAAAAACAACATGAAGATGGCGTACACCATCGTTTCTGAAACGGAAGCTAACCTGAAAGAAGGTAAAATCTCGGTTCAGACTCCTATTGCACAGGGATTGTTGGGTAAAAAGGTCGGCGATGTGGCAGAAATCAAAATCCCGCACGGCACCGTACAACTGGAAATCACGAACATCTCATTTGAATAATCGCCATGGCTACCATCTTCAGTAAAATCGTAGCCGGAGAGATTCCGAGCTATAAATGTGCGGAGAACGACCGTTTCTATGCTTTCCTCGACATCAATCCGTTGGTGAAAGGTCATACCTTGGTCATTCCCAAACGCGAAGTGGATTACATCTTCGACCTGTCAGACGAAGAAATCGGTGCGATGCAAGTTTTTGCCAAGCACGTAGCAGCAGCTATCAAAAAGGCTTTTCCTTGCATCAAAATAGGACAGGCCGTTTTAGGACTGGAAGTACCCCATGCGCACATCCACTTGATTCCCATGCAGAACGAGAAGGACATGCTTTTCAGCAACCCAAAACTGACGTTCACGGATGAGGAATTCAAGGCTATTGCCAAAGCTATCTCGGATAACTACACGGCAGACATTCGATAACACAAAACACACGACAAAATAAAGGCGCGGCTTTCCGAAGAAACCGCGCTTTTATTATACCTTATATAATAAGAAGACTAAATAAACTCTTCTCCTAACTTCATCTGGGCATCTGTCATCATCCGCCTTAATGCCGCACTGTCATCCTTGGGACAGATCATCAGCACATCGCCTTTTTCTGCCACGACAAAGCCTTTCAACCCGTCGATTACCGCTATCCTTCCCTTAGGCAAACAAATGACATTCCCCTCACTATTATACAGCAAGGCTTCGGTATTGAGCAATACATTATCCTGCCGGTCGTGCTGCGTATCATTGTGGAGAGAGCACCATGAACCCAAATCCGCCCATCCGAAGTCGCACACCTGCACATAGACATTCTCGCTCTTTTCCAGGATACTATAATCCAACGACAAGTTCGGCAAGGTATCGAAATGAGCCGGCACCCGGCAGAAGTCATCTTCGTCGATGGCATCGATAGCCTCCGTCAGGCTGTCCCTATAGTCCGGCACCAAGTCATGAATCGCCTTCATCATGGTACGCACGTTATACAGGTATAAGCCCGTATTCCAGTAAAACTCCCCGCTTTCCATGAATACACGGGCAAAATCCAACGCAGGCTTCTCCGTAAAGGACTTCACACGGGCAAACGCCCCCTCCTCCATATTCTCATGGGCTTGGATATACCCGTACCCGGTATCGGGACGGGTCGGCTTTACCCCCATGGTCAGCAGACAATCCGAATGCCCCACGAAGTCCAATCCTTTCAGCACGTCGTTATCGAAGTTATTCTCCTCCAGAATCAACTGGTCGGCGGGAGAGACTATCACATTACCGTGCGGACAAAGGTGGCTGATACATGTCGTAGCCCACGCTACGCTGGGCAGCGTGTTCCGCCGGATAGGTTCTTTCAATATTCTGTCTTGTGCCACATCCGGCAACTGTTCTCTCACCAAATCCGCATAATGCTCGTTGGTCACGATAAAAATATGCTTGGCATCGATAATCTTGCGAAAACGGTCATAGGTCTGTTGCAATAAAGTACGCCCCGTTCCGAACCAGTCGAGAAACTGTTTGGGCAACTCTTTACGACTTACAGGCCACAAACGACTGCCGATGCCGCCGGCCAATATCACACAATAATTCACGTCTTTTGCTTCCATAATTCAAAGGCTGGTATAAACTGTCGCTAAGTTAACCCTTTTCACGAACAAACTCGAAAAAGGAATTTTAAAATCACTTAAATACACAGTTTATTCCACAAACTTAACCTTCTCCGCGTCTCTCGGTTTGGCAGCGGGAGACTCGTCAGGATAACCCACGGCAATGGCATACAGCAGAACATAATCTTCCGGGAGTTGCAAACGTTCCAGATAAGAAGCAGCCTCCTGATTACCTGTCATGAAAGCAATCGGACCGCCAAGACAACAAGTGCCGAGCCCCAAAGACTGTGCCGCCAACACCATGTTTTCACCTAAAAGCCCGCAGTCCAACTGGCCGCTTCCGTCCTTCGGGGATGCGATGAATATTACGGCCGGAGCATTTCGGAACATATTCTTGAAACCGGGCTCTTCGGCCGCCTTCGGATTGGCTTTTTTGAAAACCTCCGTGATTCCATTGATATAATCGGCATTGTCCACCACACGCACCTGCCAAGGCTGACGGTTCATCCCGCTGGGCGCATTGATACCGCAATTCACAATGGTCTCCAGTTTCTCGCGTTCCACCGGTTGGTCTTTGTACTTACGAATACTGCGCCGGGACATTATGGCTTCGACCACCGCATTCCCTTGCTCTGCATCCACACTATCGGACATGACCGTCTCTGTCTTTCCACCCGAAGATGTACAAGAACCCAACAGGGTCAGCCCCAACCCGAATGTGCCGCACAAGCACATACCGAAAGCAAAATTCTTCAATGTATTCATACGCTTCTTCTTTTGATAAATAATAAATAAGTAGTCTTCGCAAAACTAATAAAAAACGCCTTCAAAGCCAACTTTTTCCTCATAATCTTCCGGTAAGAAGCCATAAATACTTTCAGCTATAAACTTTTATCCCCTCTTTGCTTGTTATTCTTGCAGATTCATCGTACTTTTACCCCATCAACCTGATTTCAAATTCAAAACAGATGAAGAACAGACTTTACACTTATCTGGCCGGTTGGATATTCTTGTGGTTGCCGGCCTTGCTTTTGGCACAAGCCATTGACAGTCCCACAGCACTTTTCCTCATGCACTCCAGTGGAAACCATGTGGCCAAAGACGCCCAAGGAGGAGCGGTATTGGAAGCCGCCGATGTCCCGTCGCCCCAAAAACTCACATTCATCCCCGACGGCAACGGATATTATGCCTTGCAATCGGCCGACGGGCAAGGTTATCTGTCACTGACCGGACAATGGAACACGTCCTTCACAACCGACCCCTCATCGGCAAAAGCCTTGTATGCCATAGAGAACTCCGGAGAGTTCTTCGTCAAGCTGCGCTGCAAATACAACAACAAATATTTAGGAACGGACGGGACGACAGCGTCGTCAGCCGTGTATTCGGACAAAGACGGGACGGACACCCGGCATCTGTGGTATCTTACGACCGACGTGCATCAGGCTCCGACTGCCGACACCTCGGTCTACGTCATCAACCCGGCCGCCACCCGTCAACAGTTCGAGGGATGGGGCATCTCGCTCTGCTGGTGGGCCAACATGTGCGGGAAGTGGAGCGACGAGAAGATAGACGAACTTGTGGATTGGCTGGCCAGCCCGCGCGTGGACTACCGTATTTTCCGCTACAACATCGGCGGGGGAGACGACCCGCAAAACCGGAACTGCACGCCGCACCACATGGGAAGCGGAAAAGGCCTGCGTGCGGAAATGGAAGGTTTCAAAGACAGTCCGGACGGTGAATACATTTGGAGCCGTGATGCCGCACAACGGAAAATCATGCTGAAAATCAAAGAGAAGCGTCCGGATGCCATATTCGAGACCTTCAGCAATTCCTGCCCCTACTACATGACTTACAGCGGATGTTGTGCAGGCCATACCGATGCGTCTGCCGACAACTTGAAACCGGAATACTATGAAGCGTTCGCCCATTATCTGGTAGACGTGTGCCGACATTATAAAGAGGAATACGGCATAGAGTTCCGTACGCTTTCGCCTTTCAACGAACCGATGACGAGTTATTGGGGAGCCAACGGAGGACAAGAGGGATGCCATTTCGACATTGCCTCGCAAGTGGCTTTCCTCAAAGTGTTGCACCCCATCCTGAAAGCCTCCGGCCTGAACACCGTCATCTCGGCCTCGGAAGAAACCGATGCCGCACAGTCGGTCAGGGACTTTGAAGGCTACCAAGCCGCCGGAGTGCTGCCCCTCGTCGGACAATGGAACACACACACCTACTCGGCCACCACACAGGCACGCAGCCAAATCAGCGCGCTCTGCAAGGAACAGGGCATCCGTCTATGGATGAGCGAAGTAGGCAGCGGCGGAAGCGGTATTGCCGGAAACCTGAACCTGGCACAAAAACTGATGGACGACATACGTTACATTATGCCTGTGGCGTGGGTGGACTGGCAATACGTGGAGGAGGGCAACGACCAATGGTGTCTGGTGCAAGGCGACTTCACGAAACAGACTTACCACAAGGTGAAGAACTATTCCATCCGCCAACACTTCAGTAAATTCATCCGTCCGGGCTACACATTCCTCACGTCGTTGAACGGACAGACACTGGCAGCCCGCAACCCGGAAGGCGACAGCCTCATCATAGTGGCCATCAATCCGAACGCCTTACCCGTCGTGCATCGTGCCGATTTAAGTTTTTACGAATCCATAAGCAGCGAACTGACGGCACTCCGCAGCTCGGAGACCGAGGATTTGTCCCCAACGGCCGATTACACATTCAAAGACCGCATACTGACCTACAAGCTCCCGGCTTACAGCATCGTCACGTTCGTCATCCCCGTGAAAGAAAGCGCGGATGCCGACAATGCCATACGCCCCGGACTTCCTTACTGGATATGCCCCCGTAATGCAGCCGACCAAGCCCTGCAGGCATCCGGCGGCAAGGTGACTTTGCAACCTCTGTCATACGCTCCGGAACAAACTTGGAAACTGCAACCGGACGGAAACGGATATACCTTTACCAACGGCAACGGTGATATCCTGACCGAACACTCACCGGACTATGCGTTAGGATATGAACCTTCTCCCCAAGCCGGACAAACCTTTACCCTCACTCCCATCGACCGGCTCTTCTATAAAATCATGACAGAAGACGGGTCGAAGGCTTTCGACTTGGAAGGAGAACATCATACGGCCGGCACCACAGTCGGTCTGTGGGAATACGGTTCCGCTCCGACTGCCTGCCACCGCCAATGGTTCTTTATGCGCCAACCGGACAGCGGAAGCCCGGATGCCGTTCCGGGCATCTCCTTTCCCGACGATACATCCCAACCACTTTTCCGTCTCACTTGCGAACCGGGAAACATACTCCGGGCAGACAAACTTTCGGATACCCCTTGCAGGCTCGGCATCTATACCCCTTCAGGAGGCTGCATTTACCAAACCTTACTTCAGGACGAGACCTTACGGGTTCCGCTCCATCCGGGCATCTACATCGTCAGTGGCATAAGCCGCTCTGCCCGCTTCCATCAAACGATTTTCATAAAATAATGCCTGAACAAGAAAAAAATCCGGCTAAAGTTTTGCAAATATAAAAAAAACGCCTACCTTTGCACTCGCAATCGAGAGAGATGCGCCCAGATGGCGGAATAGGTAGACGCGCTGGTCTCAAACACCAGTGGGGCAACCCATCCCGGTTCGATCCCGGGTCTGGGTACAAGGAAAAAGTCAAACGATTTTTGTTATCGTTTGACTTTTTTCGTTTTTCAGGAGAATCTCTCAAAAACATCCCGTTTTCATTTTGCCGGAATGCAAAAACTACGTACTTTTGAACCGGAAACCCTCAAAAGGCATTCAAAACAACTCAAATATAATCATACCATTTATGAGAAAAGCATTTATCTTCCCGGCACTTATCGCTGCCGGACTGGCTGCGCAAAGCTGCCAACAAAAGAATCAGGAAAAAAACATGGCGGAAGAGGTCACGGCCGACACTACGGCGGTTCCCGCCAAAGTAGCTTCCTGCAACGTCCGCATGGATGGAATCACTTTCACGGGTGCACTCAACGGGGCAGACACTTGCGTCACCGTGAAAGACGGACGTGCAATAGAATTCCGTTGTACGGAGAAACTCGACTTCTTTTGCGACCCCAACGGCGGACAGTTGAGCAACACCACCCTGCCTATCCTGCTCACGGAAGTGGACAATACCCAACCTTTCACGCTCACGGCCAAAGTGACACCGGGATTCACCACGGAGGGGACGTACAACGCGGCCGACCTTTTCGTGTATGCCAACGACACGTTGTGGCAGAAGTTCGCTTTTGAACAGGACGAGCGCGGAAACCACCGTATCGTCACGGTGCGCACCCAGGGGACTTCCGACGACAACAACCATGAACGGCTCACCGTACCTTCCGTCTATCTGAAGATTTCGTCGGACACGCACACAATAGCCAGTTATTATTCCCTTGACCAAAAAGAATGGCAGATGGTGCGGCTCTATAAAAACTACTATCCCGGCAAGATATGGGTAGGCATCGCCAGCCAATGCCCCCAGAAGGGTGAGTGTACAAGCCTCTTCGAAGAAGTCTCGCTGCAACAGACTGCCGTGAGCGACTTCCGCATGGGAGAATGACGGGACAGCCGTTTTCATTCTGTCACCGTTCGCCGTGACCGACATGGCAAAAAGTCAGCCCAAACGGCTTCTTACGGAATCTTCCCAAAGCGGAAACGGACAGGATAGGAACGCATGGCTGTATAAATATTCACTTCAAACGGCATATATGCGGAAAAATATCGCATATATGCCGTTTTTTCTCATGAGAATAAAAAATCATTCGGCTGAAAGAAAAAAATCATTCTCAGCAGATTGAAAAAATGAAATGACGAAAAACGGGAAAAAACCTTTCCCAATCTGTTTTCCAAACACCACAAAACGTATTTTTTCCTCTATTTGAACCTCTCCAGCTTGTCTAAACGTACTGTCAGAAAGTAAGGCTAAACCCACCGACGCCGACAGGCCGTCCCGAACCATACGGACCATTCCGGGCATGCCGTTCTTTTATGACAGTCCAACGCCTTTTCAGCTATCTTCGTGCATCCCCGCCGAAGCCCGAGATTGCGATATTTCAAGTCACTCCCCGACCCTACGCCAAATACGCGAGCCACGCACAGGCCGGAATGACATTTTGACAAACGGTATTCACCCTCTTTCGGGCTGCACGAGATAGAAACAACTTGTACTGAAGAAATTACGCACGTATGGCAGGACGGAAAGCGAGCCATAAAGCTTACGGGGCTTCAGGCCGAATTTCGTTTCGTAATGCGGATTGATGAAATAGAGTTGCCGGTCTACGACCCGATAGCCGGTGGAATACAATGCCGCCTGAAACTTCTCTATGGGGCAACGTGTGTGCTTGATGTTCATCAGTTCGCGGATGGTCGGCTCGTTTTCACCGGCTGCGGCCAACACACCCTTATAGAGCGGAGAAGGCAGAAGATGAAGGAACGGAAAATGAGACACCACCTTGCTGTGCGCTATTTGCTGGTGGCCGCCGAAAGGCATTTGCCATGCCGGAAAGGCTATAAACACCACGCCGCCCGGCGCAAGATAGCGTTTCAGGCCTTTCAGGAAACCGGCCTTGTCGTCGATATGCTCTATCACATCGTGCACCAATATCAGGGAGAATTTATGCTCCAGTTCCGTCAATTTGAAAATGTCGGATGCGATAAAAGTACCTTCCGCCCCTCTCTCGGCAAAAAACTTACGGGCCTCGGCAATGCGTCCGGCAGCAATGTCCACTCCCGTCACCGAACAACCCAACTGCGCGAACGAGAACAGGTTACCCCCTTCGCCACACCCCACTTCCAACACCTCTTGCGGAAGTTCCGGGCAACATTTACGGATATAAGGAATATAGTATTTCTCTGTCGTACGGGCCTGCTCGTCAAAATAACGTTCGCGGTCGGAATGGCGCTCTTGCATGTTAAATTCTCATTTTATTTGCGCCAAAGTTAATAAAAAACTATTATATTAAAGAGGCTGTCCGGACAAAATCTTCCAGACAACCTCTTTTTCCATCTTACCGTTCAGGCTCCACGGCAGGAACCGGACTGGTTCAAAGGTTCCTTCTCCCTTTTTTCTCCAAATATTCAATCAACTCCTCCGGACGGTCGGTCTGTATGACAGTGGCCCCGCGATCGAGCACCCAGCCCCAGTGGGCATCGGGGTCGGACAGGGCTTTCTCGTCTTCATGGCCGCCGCACAGGCTCGTCCACAACGTATTGATCCAGACACGGCAATCCGATGCGATTATCACCGGCAAGTAGGACAACTTGGCAAAACGGTCTGTCTTGAAAATGACCTCCACGGCCTGCGGGCGGAATGCGGAAAGGAACGAAGCGACGTAGGGTATCGCTCCCTCGCCATCGAGATCCACCACGGGCATATAAAGAATGTCCTTGTAGCCGGAAAGCTGCCGTTCCACCTCCTCTACCGTGCCCCGCCCCTTCAGCACCACATGGTCTTCCGTACCCGTCTTGCGGATAATCGGCGCAATCTCGGACAGGTAATCTCCGCCCTTGTCGATGTTCACCAGCACCGCCCCCTTGCAAGCCGTCAGGGCTTCCTCCAGCGTGGGTATGGTCTCGTCCGAAAGACTTCCGTCCGCCCGACGCAGGCGGAAACGCTTCAGTTCCTCCACCGTGTAGTCTGCCACGTTGCCTTTGCCTTCCGTCGTGCGGTCGATGCTCCCGTCGTGCATCAGCACGAAACCGCCGTCCTTCGTCCGTTGGATGTCAATCTCCACCATGTCCACCCCCATGTCTGCCGCCCCTTTGATGGCCGCCACGGAGTTCTCGGGCGCATGCCGCCAGTCGCCCCTGTGGGCCACGACGAACACATAATCGGAGCGGCTGTGTTGCAGTTCCGCCCTCAACCCGCCCGTATACACACCCTCC
>ERZ780034.284-NODE-284-length-19882-cov-3.0807_pt1 | contig 19882 bp, 18 predicted proteins | sample MGYA00511855_ERZ780034 | MGnify/ENA primary metagenome ERZ780034 (study PRJEB29588, sample SAMEA2148024) | human gut metagenome | biome: human gut; feature: human-associated habitat; material: faeces | place: Denmark | collected 2008/2010 ...
GTCAACTATTGAAAGCGCCGTATACCGAACGGTACGTACGGTGCTGTGAGAGGACGGCGGTTAGTCACCGCCTCCTACTCGATTAAAGTGGGCTTTTCAGAGAGAAAAAAGGCTCTTTAAAAAAATATGATAATGGTGTAGAATTGTTATTATATAGTTTTAGAATGATGTTTGAGGGTGTGTGATGATTTTAGGACTAAGTGATACGGAAAAGAAATTTAAGACAGCGATGGATACGGCAGGTGCCGACATGACAGTGGTCAACAGCTGGCTTAAGCTGTATGTCAAAACCAAAAAGAATTCCTCCGGTGTTGCAAAGCGCTATTATGGCGTGAAGACAGGCTTAAGCAGCCTGCTTTCAGATTTAAAGGAGCTTGAGCAACAAGTTATCGGGTATTGTGAGCTCACAGGAACCGACCGGAAGCGCTTTGGAGAGCTGATAAAGGCTTGCAAAGCGAAAAGCGGCATGTTTGACGATGAATTTTTAATCAGCAAGGTGGACACGGATTTTCACACGACTCTGGATTCTGTTGTAAAGCAGGGGGAGAGATATCTGTCATCCTTTGACAACGGTATCATTTTACAGAGTGAGATAGAGAATCTGATACACCTGACAAATGAGGGGCTTGAAAGGAAAAAGCCTGATTTGTTTGCTCTGTCATATTTCTATCTGGGGCACAGCAACAAAGAGCTTGCAGAGCTGAATTTCACACAAAAGACTAAGAGAGTGCATGAGATATATTACGAGGAGTTCTGGAAGGATATATTAAAGCAGCTTGAGGCATGTGTGAAGCAGGCTGAGGCCATAAACGATAAGTATGAGGGCACGACAGACCGGCGCACGGCAAGGATACTGTCGGAGCTTAATCCGCTGCTTGTGGGTGTTACAAAGCAATGGGAGCCGGAACAGACAGCAGAATACATACTGCGCGATATGTGCAGGATATTCAGGGATTGACATAGAAAAATGCAGATTGATAAAGGAGCAGAATATGGATGTTATAATTTGGGCAATTATCTTAGGAGCTGTTTTTTACATTAACAAAAAATCAAAGAGCGCAGGCAGTAAAAACACGCAGCCAAACAAACCGAGACCGCAGCAGAAGCAGATACAGCAGATATGGAACAGCATGCAGAATACAGTTCAGTCGGGTATGAATGCATTGAACCAGACATATCAGAAGAAAAACCAGCCACAGATGCAGCAGAGAGCACATCAGCCTCAGAGACCACAGATGCAGCAGAGAGTACAGCCACAGCAGAGACCACAGCAGAGCAATCCGGATATAGTGCAGAGGGCCGTGAAAAATAACGCACGCTTTGCGGATGATACGACACAAAAAGAGCTTGAGGCTATGCACGGACATAGCGAGGCACAGCAGAGGATGGCTCAGGAGCACTCAAGAAACTGCCAGACACTGCATACCAAAGCGGCAGACGGTGCAAAGATTATAGAGGCTGAGACACAGAGCATGTTTGGCAGTGTTGAGGATCTGATTGCCATGGGATACAGCGGTAATCTGGAGTTTGAGAGAGATTTCCTTGGAGAAGGCTTAGACATGATTAACAACTTTTAAATAATAGGAAAAGAGGCAGAAATGATGGACAGAACACCAAAGCCCGGAGAGCTTTACAGGCACTTTAAGAATAAGCTGTATCAGATAGTTACAGTGGCGACACATTCAGAGACAGGGGAAAAGCTTGTGATTTATCAGGCTTTATATGATGATTTTGGGATATACGCCAGACCACTCGACATGTTTGTAAGCGAGGTGGACCATGAGAAATATCCTGATGTGAAGCAGAAATACAGATTTGAGAAGATCACACTTAAGGATAAGCCGGAGGATATGTCGGGAAAGAGTATCTCTTCCAACAAGAGTATCTCTTCCAACACTAATGAGATTGCAGCTAATGCACCTGAAGCTGTGAGTGTTCAGACACAGGCATGTTATGAGCCGGCACCGGATGCAGATGAAGGCCAGGCACCGGATCCGCGTTTGCTGGAGTTCCTTGATGCGGATACCTTTGAAGAGAAGTACAATATACTTATTTCAATGAGGGATATCATAACCGACCGCCTTATAGATGACATAGCGGTGGTTATGGATGGGTGTGTTTCCTTGGGTGTTGTAGTTCCTGAGGGTCCATTGCAAAAGCGGTATGATGATTTAAAGAATACGATAAAGACCAGACAGTACTATGAATTTTCCAATCGGCTCAGATAGCTGTTGTGATATTTGCCGGATTCAGTGACATCCTCGCCAAACCAGTCAGGCGCTGTGAATTCATTTGCTGCGTCGACAGAGTCGAATTCAACCTCCACGAGTGTAAGAGGAGCCAGATCACCCTCAAATACATCAAGCTCTGCGGTCAGACCACCGTCAAGAGGTATGAGATAGCGTGTCTTTTCGATGAGACGACCGTCAATCTTTTGGACAAGATGGTCGTAGGCTTCTTTTGTGAGAGGAAGATTGTACTCTTCACGCACCATAAGACCGGCTCCCTTGTAGGTCATATAATAGCTGTCATTTGAGCGTCTGACTCTGACAACAGGCGAGGTGCACAGATAGCCCTGGGCAATTTTTTTGCTCGCGTAGCTGTCTAAATTGGAAGGAAGCTGTTTAAGTAAGTATTTTCTTTCGATTTCCATGGTATATCCTTTCAGGTTACTGGTAGATTTATAGTTACGGTTTATATTTTTGTTTTACCCTCATATCATTTATGTATGATTATAATGACCGGTATTTAAAAATTCAAGGACGAACCGCAGCTTTTTAGTATTATCAAAGAAAAATAAAGGAGAAAAATATGATTAAAGTAGGAATTTTTATGGCAGACGGCTGTGAGGAGATTGAAGGACTTACAGTAGTTGATATAGTTAGAAGAGCAAAGCTTGAGATTGAAACCATATCAATCACGGAAAAAGCCGAGGTGACAAGCTCTCATCAGGTGACATTTAAGACAGATACCACAAAGGCACAGGCTGATTTTGACAGCTACGATGCAATCGTACTGCCGGGAGGCATGCCGGGTACATTAAACCTCGGTGCGGATGAGACCGTAGTAAAGACAATTAAGAGATTTGCCGCTGAGGGAAAGCTTGTTGCAGCGATATGTGCAGCGCCTAGCGTGCTCGGTGAGAATCATATACTTGAGGGCAAAAAAGCTACCTGTCATCCGGGTTTTGAGGAAAAGCTGCTCGGTGCACAGTGGCTTGAACAGCCTGTAGTTGTGGATGGCAATGTGATTACAAGTCGTGGAATGGGAACAGCTATTGCGTTTGCACTCGAGCTTGTCAGATACTTCACAGACGATGCCACAGTAGAGCATATTCGACAGGGGCTGGTATACTAATACAACGTTCAGCAAATAATCATATTATTAGTATTATAACAAAAGAGGTCACACACCAACCCCATGGTGCGCGGCCTCTTTTTATGCTTGCATTTGAAGCGTACATTTGAAGCCTGCTATTGCAGAGCTTATTTCATCTGCTGCTCCTGCTTCATGATCATCTGCTTGACCATCTCGCCACCGATTGAACCGGCCTGCTTAGAAGTAAGGTCACCGTTGTAGCCCTCTTTTAAAGGAACTCCAAGCTCTGAAGCAACCTCTTCCTTGAAACGGCTCATAGCCTCTTTTGCCTCCGGTACAGAAGCCTTTTTACTACTTGATGCTGCCATAATGCAATACCTCCTTTTAAAACGTTATACACAAGCTGTATGTGTATGGAAATATTATGCCGTAAAATGACAAAAATATGTTTTGGTATTGCTGACAATTTATGGAATTATACACAAAAGCAAATTTAATGTAAAAAACACTGGAAATAGTGGATTTGTTGTGTTATAATCATCCAATGACTGGGCTTAGCAGTTTAAAAAGCATGCCCACATTACATTTGATGTACATACCATTCATATATATTTTTAAGGAGGATAACGATTGACATGAGTGTACAGGTTGAGAATTTAGAGCATAATATGGCGAAGCTTACTATTGAGGTAGCAGCTGAGGAATTAGAGAAAGCATTGGATTCTGCATATCAGAAGCAGAAGAAACAGATTAGTGTACCTGGATTCCGTAAAGGAAAAGTGCCAAGAGCTATGATTGAGAAAATGTATGGAGCAGGTGTGTTCTACGAGGATGCAGCAAACATTCTTATGCAGCAGACATACGCAGGTGCGGTTGACGAGAGCGGTGTTGACATTGTTTCACGCCCAACAGTTGAGGTTACTCAGATTGAGAAGGGACAGCCTTTCATCTACACAGCAGAGGTTGCTGTAAGACCTGAGGTTACTCTTGGTAAGTACATGGGCGTTACAGTTACAAAGATCGACACATCAGTTTCTGATGAAGAGGTTGACGCTGAGCTTGAGAACCAGAGAAACAAAAATGCAAGAACAGTTACAGTTACAGATCGTCCTGTAGCAGAGGGAGATACAGCAGTTATCGACTTTGAGGGATTTGTTGACGGAGTAGCTTTCGAGGGTGGAAAGGGTGAGAATCATCCATTAGAGATTGGTTCACACACATTCATCGATACATTCGAGGATCAGTTAGTAGGAAAGAACACAGGCGATGAGGTTGAGGTCAATGTAACATTCCCTGAGAAGTATCAGGCAGAAGACCTTGCAGGAAAGCCGGCTACATTCAAGGTTAAGATCAACGAGATCAAGGCTAAGGAGCTTCCAGAGCTTGATGATGAGTTTGCACAGGATGCAGCAGGTGTTGATACATTAGCTGAGTACAAAGAGGAAATCAAAAAGAACCTCACAGAGAAGAAAGAGACAGAAGCTAAGAAGACTAAAGAGGATGAGGCTATCCAGAAGATTATCGATAAGTCAAAGATGGATCTTCCTGAGGCAATGATTGAGACACAGTGTGAGACAATGGTTGAGGAGTTCGCTCAGAGAATCGCACAGAGCGGTCTTACAATGGAGCAGTACTTACAGTTCTCAGGCATGACAGTTGACCAGCTTAAGGATCAGGTTCGTCCTGAGGCTACAACACGTATCCAGAGCAGCCTTGTACTTGAGCAGATTGCCAAGGAGGAAAACATCGAGGTTACTGATGCAGATATCGATGCTGAGGTAGAGAAGATGGCTAAGGCATACGGCATGGAGGCTGATAAGCTTAAAGAGTACATGGGAGATGCTGAGAAGGAGTCTATGAAGAAAGACATTGCTATCACAAAGGCGGTAGATCTTATCATGGACAACGTTAAAGAGCGTGCAAAGGCAAAGAAAAAGGCTGATGCAGAAGAGTCTACAGAAGAATAAAATTTTTGAATCAAGATTTGATTGACTGGCTCAGAAGCCTATTTTCTGAGCCGGTCTTTTGAGCTTTTATAAAGGAGGTATTTTATATGAGTTTAGTACCATATGTCATTGAACAGACCAGCAGAGGAGAGCGCAACTACGACATTTACTCCAGATTATTAAAAGATCGTATCATTTTCCTTGGAGAGGAAGTAAATGAGACAACAGCCAGCCTTGTTGTTGCCCAGCTTTTATTCCTTGAGTCCGAGGATCCGAATAAGGATATCCACCTTTACATCAATTCACCGGGTGGAATGGTTACAGCAGGACTTGCTATTTACGATACTATGCAGTACATCAAGTGTGATGTTTCAACAATCTGTATCGGTCTTGCAGCAAGCATGGGAGCTTTCCTTCTTGCAGGCGGTGCAAAGGGCAAGAGATATGCTCTTCCAAATGCAGAGATTATGATTCATCAGCCATCTGGCGGTGCAAAGGGTCAGGCTACTGAGATTCAGATTGCTGCAGAAAATATTTTAAAGACAAAGAAGAGATTAAACGAAATTTTAGCAGCCAATACAGGCAAGCCATACGAGACAATTGCAGCTGATACAGAGCGAGACAACTATATGTCAGCACAGGAAGCCGCAGAGTATGGTCTCATAGACAGTGTAATAACAAACAGATAATCAGAAGTTAGATGAATTTAAGAGGGTACCCCATATGGGATGCCCTCATGCAATAAAAGGAGTTAATAATGGCAGGAAAAAACGACGGAAAGATTCGCTGTTCATTTTGCGGTAAGACACAGGACCAGGTAAATCGTTTGATTTCCGGACCTAATGGAGCTTTTATCTGCGATGAGTGTATAGATATATGTGCCGAGATTCTTGAGGAAGAAGGCGTAGATGGCCATGAGGACAAAAGCAGCGCTAAGGATGATATAAATCTTGTTACTCCGGAGGAGCTTAAGGCGTTTCTGGACGATTATGTAATAGGACAGGACCAGGCAAAGAAGGTGCTTTCGGTTGCTGTTTACAATCACTATAAGAGAGTTCTGGCAGGTGATACATCAGATGTAGAGCTTCAGAAGAGTAATATTCTCATGCTTGGACCTACAGGCTCAGGAAAGACACTTCTTGCGCAGACACTTGCCAGAGTGATAAATGTTCCATTTGCTATCGCTGATGCTACAACACTTACAGAGGCAGGATACGTAGGTGAGGATGTGGAGAATATCCTATTAAAGCTTATTCAGGCGGCAGATTATGATATCGAGCGTGCAGAGCATGGTATCATTTATATAGATGAGATAGATAAAATTACAAAGAAATCAGAGAATGTCTCAATCACCAGAGATGTGTCAGGCGAGGGTGTACAGCAGGCTCTTTTAAAGATTCTTGAGGGCACAGAGGCATCTGTACCGCCACAGGGCGGAAGAAAGCATCCGCAGCAGGAGCTTATTCCTATTGATACTACTAATATACTTTTTATCTGCGGTGGAGCATTTGATGGTCTGGAAAAAATTATCGACAGCCGTATGGATACATCATCTATAGGCTTCAATTCAGACGTAAAGTCAAAGACAGAGCTCAATGTAGGAGAGGCGTTTAAGCATGCACTTCCACAGGATTTTGTAAAGTTTGGATTGATTCCTGAGTTTATCGGACGTGTACCTATTACCGTTTCTCTCGAGGCACTCGACAGGGATGCACTTATCCGTATACTTAAGGAGCCTAAGAACTCGCTTATCAAGCAGTACACCAAGCTTTTTGAGCTTGACGGAGTAGGTCTTGAGTTCACAGACGATGCAGTAAATGCCATCGCTGACAAGGCACTTGAGAGAAAGACAGGAGCCAGAGGACTTCGTGCCATCATGGAGGCTGTTATGCTTGACCTTATGTATCGTATACCGTCAGACAAGAGCATCAGCAAGTGCGTAATCGACAAGGATACAGTTGAGGAAAACTTAAAGCTAGATGGTGAGTGTGTGCCGGAGGCATATATCGAGGAAAAAGCGGCATCATAAGTACATGGCGGTATTTTACAAAAGATACAGCATCGGATAATATAAATTGCACAGCGGTTTGTTATGCATGGCTGTGTAATAATACAGGAGATATAAGTGGAAGAACAGATTATGAATATGCCTGCAGTAGCGCTGAGAGGGCTTACTATTCTGCCGGGGATGATTGCCCATTTCGACATCAGCAGAGAGCGCTCCCTTCGTGCTGTCGAGGAGGCTATGGAGCAGGATCAAAAGATTTATCTTGTCACACAAAGGAATGTGGACAGTGAGGACCCGACTCAGGAAGACCTCTATCAGATGGGTATTGTTGCTGACATAAAGCAGGTTGTCAGATTACAGAATGATGTTGTGAGAATACTTGTAGATGGAATAAGCCGGGCAGCATTGCTTGGCTTTACCGGTAATGAGAAGTACCTTGAGGCAGAAATCTGTTATTGTGATAGTAATGCAGACAGCCTGCCGGATGATCTCAGGGAAGCCATGCTTCTCGGAGTCAGAGAGGCTTTTCACAGATATGCGGCAGTCGTCGGCAAAATCAGCAAGGAGCTTATCAGACAGATAGATCAGTATGAGGATCTTGAAAAGCTCATTGATTATGTAACCAACAATCTGCCGGTGTCATATGAGCTTAAGCAGCAGGTGCTTGAGGCAGAGGATATCAATGACAGATATCAGGTTATAGTATCATTACTTCTCTCCCAGGTGGAGGTTATTTCCATAAAGAATGAGCTTCAGAAAAAAGTAAAGGTTCGTGTGGACAAGCATCAGAAGGAGTATGTGCTTCGTGAACAGCTTGGTGTGATACGTGAGGAGCTGGGCGAGAATGCTGACTCGGAGGCTGATGAATATGAGAAAAAGCTATCTGAGTTAGATGCGCCTGACTACGTAAAGGAAAAGACGAAAAAAGAGATAAAGCGCTTTAGAAATATGAGCAGCAGCTCATCAGAGAGCACTGTTGAGAGAGGCTATATAGAGACTGTACTTGAGCTTCCGTGGAATAGGATGTCTGTGGACAACAAGGATCTTGACCATGCAGCACAGGTGCTCGATGATGATCACTACGGATTAAAGGATGTTAAGGAGAGAATACTTGAGTTTCTGGCAGTCAGAAATCTGACAAGCAAGGGAGAGAGTCCTATAATTTGTCTTGTAGGTCCTCCGGGAACAGGAAAGACAAGCATAGCCCGTTCAATTGCGTCTGCACTGGAGAAGAAATATGTGCGTATTTCTCTTGGTGGTGTGCGCGATGAGGCAGAAATCCGTGGACACAGAAAGACATATATCGGTGCAATGCCGGGCCGTATAGTAAATGGCTTAAGACAGGCAGGCGTTTCAAATCCTCTCATGCTGTTGGATGAGATAGATAAGGTGTCAAGTGACTACAAGGGTGACACATCAGCAGCTCTTCTCGAGGTGCTTGACAGTGAGCAGAACTGCAGATTCAGGGATCATTACATTGAGATGCCTGTGGATTTGTCGGAGGTGCTTTTTATTGCAACGGCAAATGAGGTTTCAGGCATTCCAAAGCCGCTTCTTGACAGGATGGAGCTTATTGAGGTGTCAAGCTACACTGAAAATGAGAAATTTCACATAGCAAAGGAACACCTGGTTGAGAAGCAAAAGAGAAAAAACGGAATTAAAAAGGAACAGCTTACGATAACAGACTCTGCCCTAAAGGATATTATCAGGCTGTACACCAGAGAGGCCGGAGTCAGAAGCCTTGAGAGGACTATCGGCAAGCTGTGCCGTAAGGCTGCCAGGGAAATCTTTAAGGACAGCGAAGCTGCTGTAAAGGTTACAAAGACCAATCTTAAGACGTATCTGGGCAATCCGAAGTACAGTCCGGAGAAGAAAAATGATTACGCAGAGGTTGGAATCGTTAGAGGCCTGGCATGGACCAGCGTGGGCGGAGTCACACTCGAGGTTGAGGTGAATGTGCTGCCGGGCAAGGGTGAGCTTGTTCTCACAGGTAAGCTTGGCGACGTGATGAAGGAGTCGGCACAGGCGGCACTTAGCTATGTGCGCTCAATAAGCGAAGGATATGGCATTGATGCAGAGTTTTACACGAAGCATGATATCCATATACATATCCCGGAGGGCGCAGTGCCAAAGGACGGACCATCTGCAGGTATCACTATGGCGACAGCCATGCTCTCGGCTATTACAGACAGACCTGTCAGGGCAGATGTAGCCATGACGGGCGAGATAACACTGCGCGGCAGGGTGCTTCCGATAGGAGGACTCAAGGAAAAGCTGCTTGCAGCTAAAGTAATCGGAATAAAAACAGTGTGTATTCCAAAGGATAATGAAAAGGACCTGGAGGAGATTTCAAAAGAAATAACGGACGGCATGGAAATCGTGCCGGTGGAGAGATTTTCACAGGTAGAGAAGATAGCATTTGTAAAATAAGAATGAGGAAGAGATTATGGTAATTAAAAGTGTTAATTTAGAGACAGTTTGCGGAATTACAAGCACAATCCCTGACAATGAGTATAATGAAGTGGCATTCGCCGGCAAGTCAAATGTAGGCAAGTCGTCACTGATCAATGCGCTCATGAACAGAAAGTCACTTGCCAGGATCTCTTCACAGCCCGGCAAGACACAGACCATCAATTTTTATAACGTCAATGACGCCATGTATCTGGTCGATCTGCCGGGTTATGGCTATGCCAACGCCAATATCGAGATAAAAGCCAAATGGGGACAGATGATAGAAAACTATCTGCACACCTCCAAAAAGCTTCAGGCGGTGTTTTTACTTATAGATATAAGGCATGAGCCATCGGACAATGATATCATGATGTATGACTGGATGGTAAACCAGGGCTTTGCACCGATCATCATTGCAACCAAATCTGATAAATTGAAAAAAAGCCAGATTGCCGCACACATAAAGACTATCAAGGATGTGCTTCATGTGAAGCCCGGCACGGTAGTCATACCGTTTTCGTCCATGTCAAAGGATGGCAGGGATGAAATCTGGAATCTCATAGATTCACTCGTGTTTGATGAGGAGACGCTTCTTGCCATGAAACAGGAGGAAGAAGCAAAGCGCGAGGCAAAATCAGCTGCAAAAAGAGCCGCTGCATCCCAGCCGCACAAAAAGGAGCGCTGGAAGAAGACCGGAAAGCCGGTTGCGAAAAAGACAAAAGAGCGCAGAGATAAGGCCAAGAGCAAAAAAAGCGTTAATAATCATAAAAAGAAATAAAGTTATAGAAAGAAAGGCGAATATTTAATATATGAAGAATAAATGCAAATTTGTAGGCATTATGTTTTTGTGTATATTGATAGTGTGTACGCTTGCGGTAATGGCATATGAGCACACAGCAGGTATGAAAGGCGCTGCCTGTGGAGCATCAAATGCTTCGGGCAATACAAAAAATACAGACGAAGCTGATGATATGCTTACAGTCGTGACATCCTTCTATCCTATGTACATTGCCACTTTAAACATAGTGGATGGTGTGGAAGGCGTGAGACTCGAAAACTTAAGCGAGCCACAGACCGGTTGTCTGCACGATTTTCAGCTAACACCGGAGGATATGAAGCTTTTATCCACAGCCGATGTTTTTGTAATAAACGGAGGCGGTATAGAGTCGTTTATGTCAGATGTAGCAAAGGCGTATCCGAAGCTTGATGTGGTTGAGGCCTGTGAGGATGTGGCACTTCTTTCTGAGGATGATGCAGACAGTGACCACGACCATGATCACGACGCAGACACAGAATCGGACAGTGACCACGACCATGACCACGAAGCAGACGCAGAATCAGATAGCGCGCATGACCATGACCACGGTGATGAGAATGCCCATGCATGGATGAGCGTGCCGCGTTACCGCACCATGGTTCAGACAATCGCATCCCGGCTTGCCGAAAAGGATGCAAAGCATGCTGATGAATATTATGCAAATGCAAAAGCATATGATGCAAAGCTTGCAGTGCTTGAAGAAAAGATAAATAGCATAAAGAGTCTTACCAATGGACAGAATATCATCATATTCCATGAGGCCTATGCGTATGTAGCTGATGATTTTTCCATGAATGCATGCTATCTGTTAGACCTTGACGAGGAGCGCTCAGTCAGCGCAGGTGAGATAAAACAGGTAATAGGTGCCATAAAGGATGATGGAGTGTCGGTAATACTAGCTGAGGAGCTCTACGGAAAGAGCATGGGAGATACCGTATCGCGTGAGACAGATGTGCATGTGATTTATATCGACCCTCTCAACAGGGGAGAGTACGACAAGGACAGCTATCTTGATGGTATGGAGCACAATATAGAGCTTATCAAAGAGGCATTTACTAAATAAAATTGGAGAAAATATGCGGAAAATAATACAGCCATGTGGCTTTCATTGCATAAAAATAAATAACCTTGGAGTGAGCTTTGGAGAGCAGACAGTGCTTGAGGATGTAAATATGCACATACATTGCGGCTCCTTCAATGTCATAATAGGCCAGAACGGTGCCGGAAAATCTACACTCATAAAGGCGATACTCGGCGAGATACCTCACACCGGTACGATTGAGTTCAAGGATACTAAGGACGGACATATGGCTAAGCTTAAAATCGGCTATGTGCCGCAGTCTGTCAATATCGAGAAAAATACACCGGTCAGCGTGTATGACCTCATAGCAAGCTATCAGTACAATTATCCTGTTTTTTTGCCAAAGAGCAAAAAGATAGAGGCAAAGATAAGGGAGACACTCGAGGTATTTGAGGCTGAGGAGCTCATCGACAAGCAGGTGTGCAACCTCTCGGGAGGACAGCTGCAGAGAGTGCTTCTTTCCATGGCAATCATGGACGAGCCGAACTTGCTGCTGTTGGATGAGCCGGTGTCCGGAATAGACCAAAACGGCATGGAGCTTTTCTATAAGACCATGGATTATTTAAAGACTCACTATGACCTTGCAATCATACTGATATCACATGATTTGGACTATGTGGCAAAGTACGCAGACCATGTTGTGCTGCTTGATAAGACCGTTGCAAAGCAGGGGACTGTGAAGGAAGTATTCGAGAGCAGGGAATTTGAGAGAATTTTTTACACAGGAGAGGAATCCTGGGTGAGAGAGGAGGAGCACAAATGAATATAACCTCCTGGCTTCAATATGATTTCATGAGAAATGCCCTTATCGCTGTGCTCATCATCACACCGCTTTTTGGCATAATGGGAACCATGATTGTAAACAAAAAGATGGCATACTTTTCAGATGCACTCGGACATTCAGCACTTACCGGAATCGCTGTCGGAGTGGTATGCGGCATGGCAGACACCTCGCTTGCCATGGTGATATTTGCGATAGTGTTTGCACTTCTTTTAAATAAGATAGGCAGTCTGAACACTGCATCGACAGATACCATTATATCGGTATTTTCATCGTGCTCTGTGGCGATAGGTCTTGCGATACTGTCAAAGGGCGGCAATTTCAGCAAATACTCAAGTATACTGGTGGGCGATGTGCTAAGCATCACAAAGACTGAGATAGTTTATTTAATTGTGATTTTTGTGGTCACGATAGTGTTCTGGGTGCTTTGCTTCAATAAGCTCAACGCCATCTGCATACACAGAAGCGTGGCAAAAAGCAAGGGTATCCATGTGCGTCTTCTGGATAATTTGTTTGCGGTGCTTGTAGCACTCATAGTTATGCTATCCATCAAGTGGATAGGTATACTTATAATAAATGCTCTGCTTATATTACCGGCGGCTTCATCAAGGAATATTTCGGAAAATATGCGTGAGTATCATTTCTTTTCAGTGATATTTTCAGTATTTTCCGGTATAGTCGGCCTCGCAGTGTCATACTACACCAATGTGGCAACAGGTCCGATGATAGTGATTATTGCATCGGTAATATATTTTTCGACATTTATATTTGGCAGAAAATTGAAAAAATAACGGCAAGGGCTATAAGAAACAGATACAAAACAGCCGATACACAATATAAGAGATAAACTGTTTAGCTATATCAGACGCTATACAGGTTGATAATAGTATAGCGGGAAAGGATTCCCGCACGCACATTACCAGGGAGGGATGAGAGATGTTAGATGCTATTTCAAGTGTAGTTTCAGCAGTAGCGGCGCAGAGTGTCACAGCAAAGGACGAGGCGCAGACAAAGAATACTAATACCGCTTCAAAGAAGCAGGATGCAAAGACGGATAAGTCGGATGCAAAGACTGCAGGCTTCAGCGAGGAGGCAGCTGTATATGAGAAATCAGACAGCAAGGATGATTCAAAGGATACTGCAAAGAGCACAGTAAACCAGAAGATGAGCAAGGCAGACAGAGATGCACTGGTACAGGCACTTAAGGATGATGCCAACGCCAGACAGCAGCAGCTTATCGAGATCGTCAGAAAGTCTATGACAGGACAGGCTTCAACCTGGGACAAGTCACAGGGCTTAAAGAGTCTGTTTGAGAATCTGACTGTAGATGCAGACACAATAGCGCAGGCCAAAAAGGACATCGCAGAGGATGGATACTGGGGAGTTGAGAAGACCTCAGACCGTATTCTTGACTTTGCAAAGGCACTGTCGGGAGGCGACAAGGACAAGGCTGATGAACTTTTGAATGCATTCAAGAAGGGCTTTTCACAGGCAACAGGAGCCTGGGGAGACAAGCTGCCATCAATTTGCCAGGATACTTATGATGCCGTAGTCAAGAAGTTTGATGACTGGAAGAATGGCACAGAGGACACACAGGTACAGGGCTAGAAGCCGGATGTGTATGTAAAAGTGTCGTGATGGAACGAATATTATATAAGAAATGTGATTTATGAATTATGAAAAGGGGGCTGCACGCAGCGTGCAGTCACCTTTTTAGCGCTTGTATAATTTTTTGAGAGGTGTATAATAGAAGAATAGTATATAAGTATCATTATTCATGTGGAGGAAATATCATGAAATTAGACATGTCAAAGTGGAAAGCACTTAGCATCAAAAATCGTTTAAAGAAAGGCTTCAGACTGACTACATTTGTAGCATCGGCATCGGGGGTTATCGCGGGTATTCTTATGATTCTTGTATCAATGAGATATTCCAGCGCACTAACCTTTTACGGATTTTCACAGGGAGATATAGGAAAGGTTATGGTAACCTTCTCAGAGACACGAAGCGCTACACGAGCTCTTATCGGTTATACAGCTTCTGACACATTAAGTAAGATGTCTGATACACATGATTCTAAAAAGGAATCATTTCAAAAATACTGGAAAGAGCTGCAAAGCTCTATAAAGACAGATGAGGAGCAGGCTATATATGATGATATAAACAGTAAGCTCGACTCATACTGGAGTCTCGATGATGAAATCGGACAGTTAGGTAGGAATGCTACAGATCCTGAGACACAGAAGGAGGCCGAGGAGAGAGCAGTAGCAGATCTTGCACCTGCATATGATGAGATATATCAGCAGTTTGTTGCCCTTATGGATACAAAGGTAACAGAGGGAGATAATTTAAGCAAGAGATTATCATTAGTATCATATGCCGTATTTGGTATTGTTATTGTTATCATTGTCAGTTCATATTTTATCTCGATGAAAATCGGGGACGAAGTTGCAGTTGGTATTTCTAAACCACTCGATGAGTTAAAACAGAGATTACGTACATTTGCACAGGGTGATCTTGAGGCTCCATTCCCGGCAGTTGATTCACAAGATGAAATTGCTGATATGGTAGGGGTTGCGAAAAACATGGCAGCAGACCTTAAGACTATCATATCTGACTCTGACAAGCTTCTTGGAAAGATGGCAGAAGGAGATTATACAGTTTCATCAGACATGGAAGATAAATATACCGGAGATTTTATTGGACTTCTCATGGCAATGCGTCAGATGAAGACACAGATGAATGATGTTATGTCACATATCAATGAGATATCATCACTTGTTACAGCAGGTTCTAACAACCTTGCTCAGGCAGCACAGGAAATAGCAGAAGGTACTATGGATCAGTCAGCAGCCATTGAGGAGCTTCAGGCTACATTTGCAGATATCACAGGCGGTGTTGAGAAAACATCTGAGAAGCTCAATGATACATACAGGATTGCACAGGAGTATGCTGAGGAAGCAGATCACAGCCATACAGAGATGCAGGGCATGGTTGATGTTATCGGACGCATCAATGATACATCTAAGCAGATTGAGAATATCATTTCTGAGATTGAGGATATTGCCAGTCAGACAAACCTTCTTTCACTCAATGCAGCTATCGAGGCAGCGCGTGCAGGTGAGGCAGGTAAAGGATTCGCAGTTGTTGCGGGACAAATCAGAAGTCTTTCAGAGCAGAGTGCCAAGGCTGCGGTTGACACACGTCAGCTTATAGAGAGTGCCATTGCGGTATCTAACGAGGGTAATGAAGCTGCAGAGCGCGTAAGTACTTCTATTGAAAAGGTTATCAATGGTATGAAGGAAGTTGCAGATTCTTCTCAAAAACTCAGCGAGATTGCAGAGGAGCAGGCAAAGGCTATGGAGCAGGCAGAGGCCGGTATTAATCAGATATCAGATGTTGTACAGTCCAACTCAGCAAATGCAGAGGAAACATCAGCAACAAGTGAGGAGCTTTCAGCACAGGCGGAGACAATGAACGAGCTGATTAGCAAATTTATATTGGAAAAGAAATAGAAAAATTGTACATACGAGTTTAGAGAAACTTTTTAAAAAAAGCCCCACAAGCATTATTGATATGCTGTGAGGCTTTTTGTTGTGGTGCGTTAGAGGGTTACTTTTTAAATCTAGTAAACATGTACTATGTGAACATAGTTTTTTGTGCGATACGTGGAAAATCTGAAAAGTAATGAAAATGAACAATTAAATGAGAATATTTAAATTTGCTCTTTTTGGCAGGGTGTGTTATAATCCTTGTATACAAAAAACAGAGGTAATACAATATGGGTAGTAATAACGATATTTCATTAAAAGCATTAGCCAAGATTAATCTGGGGCTCGATGTTGTGAGGCGCAGAGAGGACGGATATCATGAGGTCCGTATGATTATGCAGACCATTCATCTGTATGACAGGCTTGATATCAAAAGGACAAAGGAGCCTGGCATACAGATACAGACCAATCTGTCTTTTCTCCCTGTAAACGAGAACAATCTCATATACAAGGCTGCAAAGCTTCTGATGGATGAGTTTTCTATAACTGACGGTGTATCAGTGAAGCTGGACAAGCGTATTCCTGTTGCAGCAGGGATGGCGGGGGGCAGTACTGATGCGGCGGCTATGCTTATAGGTGTAAACAGGCTTTTTTCACTGGGACTGACAAAGAGAGAGCTTATGGAAAGAGGTGTGCAGATAGGGGCGGATGTACCATACTGTATTATGAGAGGCACGGCGCTGGCCGAGGGCATAGGAGAGGCGCTTAGTCCTCTTCCTCCAATGGTAAAGTGTCCGGTGCTTATTGCAAAGCCGTCCATCTCGGTATCCACAAAATTTGTGTACCAGAATCTGAAGCTTGATGATACGACTATTCATCCGGATATAGACCGCCTGATAGATGATATAAAGGCTAAGAATCTGCATGATATCGCAGCACATATGGGAAATGTCTTAGAGACCGTGACCATACCAAACTATCCGGTGATAGACGAGATAAAGAAGCATATGCTTTCAAATGGCGCGGTAGGAGCCATGATGAGCGGTAGTGGTCCGACGGTTTTTGGTCTGTTTGACGATGAAGATACTGCAAAGAAAGCGTACAAAGCCATGAGAAGCTCACATCTTGCCAGACAGGTGTATCTGACATCTGTATACAATAATCGCAAATAACGTGATATCCGGATAGCACAGCGGGTGCTTTATAGTTACTTTTTTCTTATATGTGAGAATTATAATACAAGAGATAGGAGAAGTTTGATGACTGATAATTTAACTTTAAATATGGATGCATATCTGCCACTGCGTGATGTGGTGTTTAACACACTTCGTGAGGCAATTTTAAAGGGTGAGCTCAAGCCGGGAGAGAGACTTATGGAGCTGCAGCTTGCGTCAAAGCTTGGAGTCAGCCGTACACCTATACGTGAAGCAATCAGAATGCTTGAGCAGGAGGGGCTTGCAGTCACAATGCCGAGAAAGGGCGCAGAGGTTGCCAAGATGACTCTCAAGGATATGGAGGATGTGCTTGAGGTGAGAGAGGCTCTTGATGAGCTTGCAGCCAAAATAGCCTGTAAGAAAATCAGTGATGAGCAGCTTGCGAATCTAAAAACCATAAAGGACGAGTTTAAGAGGAGCATGGATTCAGGAGATGTGAAAAAGATAGCTGAGGAGGATGTGAAGTTTCACGATGCTATCTATGAGGCAACAAACAATGCGAAGCTTGTATCTATGATGAACAATATCCGTGAGCAGATGTACCGCTACAGAGTGGAGTATTTGAAGGACCCAAAGAATTATCCGATGCTTGTGAAGGAGCATGATGCCATCTACAGGGCGCTTGAGGCAAGAAATATGGAGCTTGTGACTACAGAAATGCATACGCATGTGGCCAATCAGGCGGTTGCTGTGAAGGCTGTGATACAAAAGCAGGATGAAGAGAAGAAATAAAACAGAAATATAACAAGATTATAGCAGACAAAGATAATAAAATACAAAATAATATAACAAAACCAGGGGCTGCCGGCCGCACTGACGTGTGAACGGCGGCCTTTTTTTAGTGGCTTAGTTAGTGGCTTAGATAATAGCAAAAAATAAGTAATCAGGGATATTTGCGGGCTTGTATGGTCATACTATATCAGGGATTTTAAATCTTACGGGATTTATTGGGTATATAGGAGAGTTAAAGATGACCACAAACATAGATGAGAACATAAAAAGCTTCAGGCAGATATATTCTGACTGCTCAGATATCAAGATGCAGGAGATGTATCTGGGGCGTGATGCTTCCATAAAGTGTTTTGTTGCATATATTGAGGTGACATGTGCAGGCTCCGGTATCAATAACAGTGCGTTTGGACGATTTACATCATACCTTGAAGGGATAGACCGGGATCAGGTTAAGGAAGTACTTGACAAAAATCAGGCAGCTCTATCCGAATTTGCACATCTGCACACGGTTAATGAGGCAGCCCAGATGATGCTGACAGGAGACGTGATTTTTTTTGTGGATGGCTATCCGGATGCCTTCAAGCTTCCCGACAAGGGATATCCCGCCATGTCAATTCAGGAGATTGATTCGGAAAAGGTCATAAGAGGCTCAAATGAGGGCTTTGCTGATTCAATAAAGATAAATACTGCACTTATCAGGCGCAGGTTAAGGAGCACTCGCTTAAAGTGTAAAGAGGTGAAAAAGGGGCTTCGCGGACACAGCAATGTGGACATATTGTATGTGAGAGACCTCGTAAAACCGGGGCTTGTAGAGGAAGTGGAAAAGAATCTGGACAGCTATGTGATAGACCATGTGGGTGACTCGGGAGTTCTTGAACAGTTTGCTGAGGCAAAATGGTATTCACCGTTTCCACAGCTTCAGACCACAAAGCGGCCGGATGTGGCGGTAAATGCGCTCCTAGAGGGGAGGGTGGTGGTGCTGTGCGATAATTCACCGATAGCAATAATACTGCCAACCACCATGAACAATTTTTTAAAAACCGCAGATGATTACTATAACAGAACGATAGCGGCAAGCTTTGCCAGATTGATAAGGTACGTGGCAGCCTTTATGTCATTTACATTGCCGGGGCTTTATCTGGCGGTCACAAATTTTCATACACAGATACTGCCGACACCACTCATACTGGCGTTTTATGAAGCAAGACTCGGCTGCCCGTTTCCACAGCTCATAGAGGTGCTCATGATGGAGCTGTCCTTTGAACTGCTTCGCGAAGCCGGCATAAGACTTCCCGGAGCCATGGGAAATACGATAGGCATAGTCGGAGGCCTCATAATCGGACAGGCAGCAGTGGATGCAAATTTAGTGAGCCCTATAGTGGTCATCCTGGTTGCATTCACCGCACTCTGCTCGTTTGCCATACCGAGTGAGGAGTTTGCATTTTCATTTAGGATACTCAAATTCGCTGTAATAATTATGTCGGCATGGCTTGGATACTTTGGATTTTTAATAAGTCTGATGGTGATACTTTTGCATCTTGCAAAGCTCAAAAGCTGTGGTTATCCATACATGATGCCATTCGTGGGCAGCGAGCTGACAGGCGGCGAGGATGAAAAGGACAGTATCATACGATTTCCGCTTCGAAGACTTTGGAGGCGGCCTGTATTTGCAAGAGAAAAGGAGTGCAGGAAGCTGAAAGAAAATCGGACAAAATAAGTTGATGAAAATGGTAAAATTGTATTATTGTAATTAAACAATACAAATGATAACATATATATTATGTATGAATTTGCGCGAAAGGGAGAGAGGTTATGGAACAAAAAAGAAAAGAAGAAATAAGAAAAAGTATAATTGCCTGTGACAATGATATAGTTAAACTCAGATCACAGGCTGAAAATCTTGAAGAAATCATAAAAAATCAAAAGTGCACGCAAAAACGTTTTGAGAGTGAATGCGATAAGTATGAAATCAAAAGGCAGAAAAAAAAGATAAAATTAGAGAATATGTCATGTTTAATACAGAATGTTAAGCTAGTTGAAAGA
>ERZ780034.290-NODE-290-length-19720-cov-5.80056_pt1 | contig 19720 bp, 17 predicted proteins | sample MGYA00511855_ERZ780034 | MGnify/ENA primary metagenome ERZ780034 (study PRJEB29588, sample SAMEA2148024) | human gut metagenome | biome: human gut; feature: human-associated habitat; material: faeces | place: Denmark | collected 2008/2010 ...
CTAAACATAATCTTTGGAATTTTAAGTTTAGCACGAAGGTATGCGAAAGAGCTATGCTAGTCAATACGCCAATTTTGGAAGCTTACATCCGGTATTTTTATGAATGGAATATTTCCACCATAAAAATCTTTAGATGCTTTTGATGGCGTCTTTCCACATATTATTTTCCCAAAATCTGAAATCTGTCCCACTTGCCATCCTTCCGGGATCTTCCCAAGCTCCGAATCTACAAACTTGCCATCCTTGAATGGCTCAAAATCTACAAACCAAGACTTGAATAAGGCTTGTGCTTGCTGCTCTAAATTTTCATTGATGCGACGGTTTAATTCGATTTTGTCGTCAAGAGAGGAAAGAATGGAAGCTATCTTTTCTTGTATCTCCAAATTGGGAACTTCAACTTCATAGCTTGAGAATGAACTCTTATTTATGATAGGAACAGCCGTAGAAGTTTTGCTAAGATAATTCAACTCCCTGCCAACTAATATCATAAGATAATATACAAAATTAGCATTGAATTTTTTATTAGGGATAATAGAGTTAAACTGTTGGTTTGTCACAGTTGGTTCTATAGTCATTACGACCTTTCCCAAATCAGAGCCAATACAACTTACACACACGGAATGTGGAGGAAGTAAACAATTTCTAACCTCATCTAATCCTTTTTCTGTAAGAGTCTTAATTGTTTTAGGAGAAGATTTATATAAAAGATTATCTGAAGGAGTAAGAAAAGGAATATTACCACCATAATTCTCTGCAATAGAAGTTTTTGGCGTTTTCCCTGTAACTATTCTACCTGCGGCACGAAGAAGATGTTTTCGGCCGTATATTCGTCCTTGTCTTCCTCGAAGCCGTCGCCTTCGTCCACCAGTTCGTTGTATTTCACCTCGAAGCGGTCCGATATGTACTTCAGGAAAATCAGCCCCAGCACCACGGATTTGTACTCCGAAGCGTCGAGATTTCCACGCAGCAAGTCTGCCGCCTTCCATATTTCTTTCTCAAAACCTATCTCTGCAGTATTGTTTGTCTTAGCCATCTTTATTTTTCAAAATTTTACCTGTGATACTTTGCTCTCCAAATTTCTCTTGTTTATTGGTTTACAGGATTATCTGTATCGATACTCCATTACAAAGATAAAAAACAAATACCAATTACAGAATAACTCTTCTAAAAATTGAGATAATTACCTAATCCTCCTTCAGACCGTATTTCGCGCCGTAAAGCCGTAGCGCGTCCTGAACTTCCTTCTCTCCTAATACTTCTATCATCTCCTGAAGTTCATATTCCCGATTGTTCCCGTCAAGCGTGGCAAGACACATGACGCGCGACTCCATATCGCAGTAGTCGGGCAAATCGAGGAAAATACCCCTCGTTGTCTGCCCCTGCAGTTTCCATGCCGTTACAGGCTGCCGGAACGAGGTCGCGCCATAGAACATACAGGTCATATCTTTAACTTTCGAGACGTCCCAGCGGTCGAGCGGCTGGTTGAAACTCGACGCGTCGTCGAACATCTGCACCATATTCTCAACGTTAGAGACATCCCAATCGTTCAGAGGCTGGTTAAAACTTTTCGCACCGCCAAACATACATGTAATGGTATAAACATTTGAAACGTTCCACGAATTAAGTGGCTGATTGAAACTCTTTGCGAAATACAGCATCGCTCTCATGTTATATACGTTCGAGACGTTCCAGCGCTCAATTGGCTGGTTGAAGCTGTACGCCCAGGCGAACATGGAATCCATGTAGTGGACATTCGAGACGTCCCATTTCTCAAGCGGCTGGTCGAAGGCCGATGCATCGGTTAACTGAACGGTGCACCTACAAAGAGATATCTAAAGAAATAAAAGAAAGGCGACTTAATCAACAGGCTGAATTCGATTTTGAATTTCTTTAACTAATTCGGAAATTCATTCAGGACTACTGCTTTACTCCCACCACTTTCTTACGCACCTCCAACCAATAGGCCGTAAGTACCAGTAACCCCGTAAGTACCCACGATACCGGATAGACCATCATCAAGATGTCATATCCCCGCCAAACCGGAGATACCCCATACACCCATACGATACGCAACAGACAAGTACCGAAAACCGTGAGTATGGCAGGAGCCAGCGATTTACCCATTCCACGCAACGAGGAACCGGCAATCTCATAACTGCTGGCTATAAACTGTAACGCCAATACAATGTGCATACGGATAGCTCCATAATGATGTACCATCGGTACACTGGAAAAGAAATTCAGAAAGAAATCGTCCTGCCAGGCAAAAAGCCAGTTGAAAGCCGCACAGAAAGCTACACTGGAACCCATACAAATCCAGAAGATACGATGAACTCTATCCATTTTTCCAGCTCCATAGTTTTGAGCAATGAAACTGATAGCGGCTCCGTTGAAACCCTGGATAATGAAATAACAGTAATATTCGAAGTTGAGCGCAGCCGACGAACCGGCTATCGCATCAGCTCCATAGCTGTTGATGGAGGACTGCACCACCACATTCGATATAGAGAATATCATGCCCTGAATACCTGCCGGTACCCCAATACGCAACATGCGGCTCAGTTCTACGGCATGGATTTTCATCTTGTCGAAATGCAGACGAAAAGGCTCCTTCTCCTTACGAAGGAGACGTACAATTAATGTCGCACTCACAGCATTGGCTATCCCTGTCGATACCGCTACTCCGGCCACTCCCATACCGAAACAGATAACAAACAGCAGGTTAAGCAGGGTATTGACAACACCTGCCATCACCAGGATATACAGCGGACGACGTGTATCGCCCATACTCCGCAAAATTGCAGCTCCAAAATTGAAAGCCATGATAAAAGGCATACCCAGAAAATAGATACGCAAATACGTCACAGCCTCATCCAGTACCTCCGGAGGTGTACCCATCCACGTCAGTATCGGTCTGGCAGCTATCTGTCCCAACAGCAGCAGAAAAAAGCCACTGAGAACAGCTACCAACTGTACGGTACTGATGGCATTGTGTATACTCCTGTCATCCTGCTGTCCGATATGGTTGGAAATAACGGCACAAGCTCCCATGGAGACCCCCATAAACAAATTGATGAGCAATCCGATGACCGGCGCGTTACTTCCCACAGCCGCAAGGGCCTCGCTACCTACAAAGTGCCCCACTACCGCCACATCCACCGAATTGAAAAGTTCCTGTAACAAACTGCTGGCCGCCAACGGAAGAGCAAACAGCAGGATTTTCTTGAATAACGGTCCGTTCAGCATATCTATTTCATTGCTGCGGGAACGTTTATCTGTCACACTGTTATCCATTTTTATTTACCTTAATCAAAAAAACCGCGACAAAGGTACAGTAAAATCGGATAACATGTTCTATTACAAAAGCAAAATAACCCTATCTATTCTACAACAAATAAGAAGTACAAAAAAACGTCCTCATGTTTCACTTAAAACATGAGGACATCTTAAACAATTCGTCCGTTTGTTTCGTATAAAACAAACGGACGAATTTTATAGAGTATAAAAATCTGACAAACAGAATATTAATCTATCAATCATCGATATCAATCACCCGCATCTGGCTGTCGAAGGAGATTTCCCAACGGTTGGAAAGTTTCACTTCATATCCTTTCTTATCCCGTTCAATCTTCAGAATCTTTGCATCCGGATAATTGTTTTTCACATAAGTACGGATAGCTTCGGGCACAATCTGCGAAGGCACCGCTGTCTGCTTGCAGTTCACTTCAAGCCATTCTCCAGACTTATCGAATTCCAATTTCTCTCCATTCGTAAAGATGACATCGTACATCTTAGAAAACAGTTCAGTCTCTACCTTAGCCAGCGCTATCTTATGCGACTTGAAATACGTAGAAATAAAAGTCTGTGCCTTTGTCGGCAGTTCACCCACCTGAATCGGTTTTTCATTATCCGCCATTACCATTGTAGACATTGTGAACACACACATCAGCATTAAAAAGAATCGTTTCATAAAGCATCGTATTTTAAAAGGTAAATAAATAATTGTTTTAAGTTTCTACGACAAATATCAGCAGTGAATCTGAAAAGGAACTGAAAACAGATGCTTCAATATGAAAAAAATCATTTTTTAACAGAAAAGACATGCCGACCTTCACTGAAAGAATAGGAAATATACAGCTGGCTGACCCGACAGATGGATTTCACCAGCGCAAGTCCCAGGCCGGTAGACCCTTCTTTTTTGGCTCCCTGATAAAAACGCTCGAAGATACGGCCGGCATCCAAAGCTTCTCCTCCTTCATTCGATATACTGAAAACCGAATCAGTAAAGGAAATACGAATTTCACCCCCTTCGTCACTATGTACAAAGGCATTCTTGAGCAGGTTAGTCACCAGAACCATAGCCAACGATTCACTCATATCAGTATAGAATCTTCCTTGCTCCTCTATCTTTACCCGAATCTGTTTATAACCGTATACCTCGCTGTATGTCTCCAGGTAATGAGCCATCAGTTCGTTCAGGCAAAGAGAACGGACATCTACAAACTGATGGTTCTCAATTTTACAGAGCATCAGCAGTGCCTTGTTCATCCGTGTAAGGTTCTCCAAGGTCTGATGAGTCTTTGCCAACTCTTCCAGCTGTTTTTCTGTAAGCGTTTCGTCTTCCATCAACATCTCCAGACGGTTTCTACATACAGCCAAAGGAGTCTGCATCTCATGCGAAGCATTGCCGATAAACAGCTTCTGCTGCTCGTATAAAGCCTCACTACGCTCTATGGAACGTAATACAGCCTCATTCAGCGTTTGGAATTCGGTGACACGAGTAGGATTCTCCAAAGGTTTGGAACGGATATCCAGCCGATAACTGTCCAACCAATCCAACAATACATACAAGGGCTTCATATTCCGTCTGAACACCCACGCATTGACCGAAAGAATAGCCAAAAAGAGCAGAACATACAAGAACACAATCCATCCTAACATAGCTTGCTGGAGGTCCTGTTTCTCAATAGTGGGCGTATAGACTACCAATTCACGGAAACTTCCATCTCCCACTTGAAAAATCTGAATCAGCACACGAGCCGGCTCATATTCTTCCTTCTGAGAAATATAGACCATCTCATCATGATAAGTAATGTGTGGATAACGGGAAGCATATTCTGCCGTAACTTCATACAAATAATATTGGTTATTCGAACCGTTGCTCGATGTCGGCATCTCTTCACCAGAAAGTGAACGGATCATAAGAGTTTCTGCATAATCTTCCAAAGAATCGTCTACTTCATCATTCACTTCCTCCATGACAGCCATATAGAAAAAAGCCGCCCATGCTGTAAGTATCACAACCATGGCAGCCGCCATTCTCCACATAGCAAGTTTGAACAGTCTCATTCTACCACCAATTTATAACCGATTCCATAAACAGCCTTCAACTCTACTGTTGCTCCGGCCTCTTTCAGACGTTTCCGCAGATTCTTAATCTGTGCATAAATAAAATCAAAGTTATCCACCTGATCAATGTGATCTCCCCACACAGATTCTGCCAGTGTAGACTTATTGACCAGTCTTCCGGGACGCAACATGAAATAAAGCAGAATATCATATTCCTTCCGATTGAGTTCTATTTCCTCATCTGCGACTTTGACCTTGAACAGATCCGGAACAATTTCGACATTTCCACACTTTACCTTACGCTCACCTTCCCGTTGGTTACGACGTAACAGACTCTTGATACGTGCATGAAGTTCAGCCAGATGATAGGGTTTGGGCAAATAATCATCAGCTCCTAAATCCAATCCCTGCACCTTATCTTCCAATGAATCTTTTGCGGAAAGAATGATAACATTGGTACGCTTGCCCAGTGCATGCAGTTCGTTCAGCAAATCCAGGCCGGAACCATCCGGCAACATGATATCCAACAGAATACAGTCATAATCATAATCTTCTATCTTCCGAAGTGCAGTCCGATAATCAGGAGCTTGAGACACCACGTAGCGTTCTTTTTCCAGCGAAGCCGTTGTGATTTCGCGTAAATCATTGTCATCTTCTACAATCAATATCTTCATAAAAGTCTGTTTAAATCTATCCGAACACTACAAAAATAAGAAACTGTTTTGACTTCTTGCAAACGAACAGACAGAAATCTTATCGCTTGCTCCTCCCAGACCTGACATGACCTGAAAGGAAGCATCAAAAACAGTTTCTTATACCCAATCCCAACGAACCTTTCAACGGGCATTCATTTCTGAAAAATCCAGTTCCTTAGCAGCCTCCGGTGTGTCTTCATCCATACGGGTAAAGATTACTTCACGGTTTCCATTCACTGCATCGTTGATTTTCAACTGGATGCCCTTGGCATTCTCTAAATCCAAAGTATTCAGATTATAGCTTACGGCTCCTTCAATCATACGCACATCCAAAGTATCTCCATAAGTGTTATAACGGTATTCCAGCTGGATGTATCCCTCATCTGTCAATTCATCTGTAGCACGTACCAGACTCACCCGATGAGGTTCCTTTTGTGGAACATGCTGGGCAAATACCAGATTCAAATAACCTCCACCTATCCAAGCATCCTTGATATAAGCCGGATCGTTTCCATACTCTTCTTCATTTTCCGAAGTCAGTTCTTCCACAGACTTTGTCAGGATATCGTAGATATACTCCGGTTTGATACCATAATCATACGACTGGAAATTTTCATACAACGGGTTAAAATAAAGAATAGCTCGCTGACCTTCTACTGGTCTATATCCCCATATAGCTGTTGCTGCCGGCCACATGGTTCCCCACGTATCACCTGTAAAACTATAAGCTCCTGTTCCTTCAACATGAACCGTTACCCAATCACGTCCGATATCGCCTATGGAAAAGCCGTCATCTGAATCACAACTTTGGAACATTCCACAAGTCCCCACCAACAAAGCACTCAAATAATACTTTAATCCTTTCATAGTAAAAATATATTTTAATCTCTTTTACTCACAAAAGAAAAAAAGTCTGTATTTACTGCATGACATTCAGATTTATTAAGAAATTTCACGCTAAAAAGAGAATAAAAAAAGGGTGTACTGAAAAATACACCCTCATTTTATCAAATCAGATAAAATCTGTAAAGATTATCCTACGAACCAACGTACATAGCAGAAGTCCTGACGATGTGCCAAGTCCGGATGTTTCGGGAACATACGGTAAGACACTTTCAGGCTGCCGGCATTAGAGAAGCTATGAGTAACAGCGAAAGTATAGATAGAGCCTTCATTCTTAACCAGCTTCAACGGAGTTACAGAATAGATGCATTCCTTGCCATCGCTGTTGGTATAAGTTACTACCTGTTCGATACCGATAGCATCGTTCAGACCCTTTTCGTCTACTACTACAGTGATAGTATAATCTTTTCCGTTTTCTACATGACCCTGCTGGAGTTCAGCACATCTGTCAACAGAAAGAACCTGAATTTCATCCCACTTGGCAGCCACTTCTTCTTTCCAGTCTGACAAAGCCTTGGCACGTGCATAGTCGTTTGCAGCCAATTCTTTGAAGTGAGCAGCTTCCTTGCAGTAGAACTTGCTATAATAATCGTCCAACTGACGTTTCATTGTATAGTGAGGAGCTACCTGAGCGATAGAGTTCTTGATAGTCTTCACCCAACCTTCAGAGTAACCCTTCTTGTTACGGGCATAGAACAACGGCAGGATTTCAGTTTCCAGAATGCTGTAGATAGTAGTAGCATCCAATTTATCCTGATATTCCTGGTTCTGATAAGTACGTTTTTCTGTCAACGCCCAACCTGCACCTTCGCGGTAACCTTCCAGCCACCAACCATCCAATACAGAGAAGTTGACAACACCGTTCATCAAAGCCTTTTCACCAGATGTACCGGAAGCTTCCAACGGACGAGTCGGAGTATTCATCCAGATATCAACACCAGATACCAAGCGACGAGCCAACTTCATATCATAATTTTCCAAGAAGATAATCTTACCCAAGAATTCAGGACGTTTAGAGATTTCTACAATCTTCTTGATCAATCCCTGACCTGCACCATCGTGCGGGTGAGCCTTACCGGCAAAAAGGAACTGAACCGGATAATCCGGATTGTTGACAATCTTAGCCAAACGATCCAAATCTGTAAACAACAGATGAGCACGCTTGTATGTAGCAAAACGACGGGCAAAACCAATCAACAATGCATTCGGATTAATCTTATCCATCAAAGAAACAACACGTGAAGGATCTCCCTGGTTCTTCAACCATGTATCACGGAACTGCTGACGGATGTAATCAATCAACTTGTTCTTCAAGGCAACACGAGTCTTCCAGACTTCTTCATCAGGTACATTGTAAATAGCTTCCCAGATGTTCGGGTTAGACTGGTCTTTCAAGAAGTTCTTGTCGAAATGTTTTGCATACAGTTTCTGCCATTCAGAAGCACACCAAGTCGGGAAGTGTACACCGTTTGTTACATATCCTACGTGGTTTTCTTCCGGAAAATAACCTTTCCAAATACCAGAGAACATTTCTTGAGAAACCTTTCCGTGCAACCAACTTACACCGTTCACTTCCATACAAGTGTTACAAGCGAAAGTAGACATACAGAAACGTTCGTTGGAATCGCCCGGATTAATACGACCTAAATCCATCAAATCCTGCCAAGAAATACCCATACGCTGCGGATAACCTCCCATGTACTTACCGAACAGACCTTCATCGAAGTAATCGTGACCGGCAGGAACCGGAGTATGTACAGTATATAATGAAGAAGCACGAACAACTTCCAATGCTTCATCGAATGACATACCGCTTTCTACATAATCGCACAGACGCTGCACGTTACACAAAGCTGCATGTCCTTCGTTACAATGATAAACATCCTTCTTAATACCCAGTCTCTTCAACAGCAATACACCACCGATACCCAACAGGATCTCCTGTTTCAGACGGTTTTCCCAATCACCACCATACAACTGATGAGTAATAGGACGGTCAAATTCGCTGTTCATTTCATTATCTGTATCCAACAGATACAAAGGAACACGACCAACATTTACACGCCATACATAAGCATGTACATAATAATTCAGATATGGAACATCCAGAACCAACGGCTTACCGTTTTCATCGGTTACACGTTCCAATGGCAGACTAGCAAAATTCTGAGGTTCATAGTTGGCAACCTGCTGTCCATCCATTGACAAACTTTGGCTGAAATAACCGTAACGATACAAGAAACCGATACCGCACATATCGACGTTACTGTCGGAAGCTTCCTTCATGTAGTCACCGGCTAAGATACCCAAACCACCTGAATAAATCTTCAGAACATGAGTCAAGCCGTATTCCATACAGAAATAAGCGACTGACGGACGGCTGCTATCTGGCTTTTCGCTCATATAAGCCTTGAATTTGGCATAGACCTTATTGATTCTATCCAATACTTCCTTATTGGTAGAAAGGGCTTCCAATTTTTCATAATTCAAGCGTTCCAGGAATGCAACCGGATTCTGTCCTACCAGACTCCAGATTTCAGGATCCAATGATTTGAACATATCTGTAGCTTCGTAGTTCCATGACCACCAGATATTATGCGCCAATTCCTGCAACATCTGCAATGATTCTGGAATACGTGATTTGACAGTTACTTCTCTCCAAACCGGATCATTTACATAATTAGTTCTAACTTTCATATTTCAAAAAAAGGTTAATCATTATTTACATTAGCAGAGGAAATGCGTTTTTGCATATTGCGCAAAGCAACATCATACGCTTCATAGTAGTACTGTATAAAATGTTTCCACAGTGCCTTTTCGGCTATAGAAGCCGCTTTCTCACGAATCTTCTTTATCTCAGTATCTGACAAATGAGAGAATTCTGTAATAGAATCCCGAATGGCATCAGCCACTTCAGAATAATTGTAATCTGTCCGATGAATAACAGATACACCATCTTTCAATGTACCGGAATGACCCAATGTAGAGTTTACCCACAAGCCGAAACCAGCCAAATCAGTAGTAATGGTAGGAACCTTGAAAGCAATACTTTCCAACGGAGTATATCCCCATGGTTCATAATAGGATGGATACACACTCAAGTCATTACCAATAATCAAATCATAATAAGGAATATTGATAATACCGTCACGTCCATCCAAATAACAGGGAACAAAAATTACTTTCACTTTTGATTCCGGACCATTTGACATATTCAAATATTTCAACATGTCCAAGACCTGATCATGACTCATGTTATGTAACCAATGAGTTATGAAAGGTACTTCCAACGGTGTATTGAATTTCTTATTGCTTTTCAACCGTTCTATCAGATCTTCACGGGCATCGCCTACCCACCCTGGTACATTGATAAACGCCAAAACCTTCTTATTTAGGTTTTTATCACGCGTCAAACGATTCAAAGCCTCCAAGTAGACATTAATTCCTTTATTCTTGAATTCATAACGTCCACTCGTACCGATAAGCAACGTATCATCCGAAAATTCCTCACCCAACAGTTTATTGGCCAACGTCAGCATAGCCTTACGGGCCTTCTTCCGTTTAGCAACGAAAGCAAATCCTTTTGGTACGAAATCATCTTCAAAACCATTCGGAAGTACTACATCAACTGGTTTATCCAACAATTCCTTACACTCATTATTAGTAATTTCACTGACAGTGGTAAAACAATCGACATTATGGGCTGTCTGTTTTTCAATGGAATGTTTGGATTCCATATTCAGCTCGCGAGCCATCTGGTCTCCATTGTATGCAAATAAATAGTCGTACAAAGGTTTATTATTACCAGCGATGGAACGGCCGATAGAAGTGGCATGAGTAGTAAACACTGTAGCAATTTCAGGTACATGTTTCTTAATATACAGAGCTCCCAACCCCGTCATCCATTCATGCGCTTGATAAACGACTTTATCTTTAGATGTAAAATGATAACGGTAGAAACTCTCCACTACTCTTCCGGCAGCATATGAAAACATAGACGCTTCATCATAATCGCCATAGGCATGTAAAGAATCAACTTTGAAATCCATCCATGCCTGTGTAAAGATGTCATTCTTTTCTGCATAGAAAGGTGTAAAATCCACCAAGATGGCTATCGGAAAACCAGGCACCTGCCATCTACCAATCCTCACTTTCAGCCCACTTTCTTGTAAAGCGTGTTCGCGCCATGCTTTCAGCAAAGCATCATCCTCTACGAAAAGAGGATTTTCCTTACCTGACCATACATCCGGACCAATAAAATAAAGCTTGTCGGGATAACTGCCCTGCAGTGTCTTGGCACGTGTAGAAAGAACGGTATAGATTCCTCCTACCTTATTACAGACTTCCCAGCTTGATTCGAAAATATAATCAGGATTCAAAAGCTGTTTCATCATTGTTTCAAGTATTTTCTAATCGGCTGCGAAGATACAAAAAACATTGAAATACAAGAAAAAATTCAAACTATTTTCTTACATAAAGATTTTGTATGTACTGATTCTAAAAAGAAAGTAATCTACCACACAAATAACATTATTTACAGATTTACACAATTCACTTACACTAATCCGCGCAATTTAAAACTTCAGTATCCACCAGCCAGAACATCTTAGAACTGATAAAATATGGCTACAAAATGACTACCTCATAACATCCTTCTCACCCAAAAAACAACGCCGGGAACCCTTTCCAGACTTCCCGGCGCAATATAAATGAATATTGGCAATTATGCCAAAGCAGATCCCATCAAGAAGGTTGCAGCCAAAGCAACGATGGCATACAACTCTGGGAATACGGCAAGAATCAAAGTATTACCGAATACATTATGACCCTGACCGATAGCTGCGATACCATTGGCACAAACTTGACCCTGACGGATAGCAGAGAAAAGGGCCACCAAACCCAAACCAATACCGGAACCCAATACGGCACATGCCTGAATACCGGTAATCTCTGGAGTCAAAACATTAAAGATACTCTGGAACATAAAGTAACCGGCAAAACCATACAGACCCTGTGTACCAGGAAGAGCTGTCAACACCAAGAAATTACCAAAAGCACTGTCGTTCTTCTTCAAAGCACCTATAGAAGCGTTACCTGCAATAGTTACACCATAAGCACTACCAATACCAGACAAACCTACCATAATTGCGATGCCGATGTAGGCAATCAAAAGATTCATTTCCATAATTATAAATTTTTAATTTTATACAATGTTTTTCATTTTCTCCTTCAACACCGTCAAACGATGGGAGCAGACCGGAGAACAGTACCTACCCCGTTAATTGACATTATCTTCTTTTAGTTTTTGAAAGGTTTATATTCTTTTCCACCACCTTCGTAACCTGCATTCTTAAAGAATTCTACAAAAGTAAGACGCATCGGATGAACCATAGCTCCAAGCACATTCATAAAAATATTGATAGAATGCCCGATAAGGAATATCAATACCATTACAATCGGCCCGGCAATGACATTATCTGGGCTCATTCCTACAGCCAGACTATTAAATACACTAGCTAAAATACCTCCAGACAATCCTAAAGCAAACAGACGGACATATGAAAGGATATCACCTAACAGCCCTGTAGCCATATTATAGGTATCCCACAATCCCAAACCAAAATTGACAAAAACATTCTTGTCCGGACTATTGTAAAGATAAGCCATCAGCGCTCCAATTGCCAAGAATACAAGATGAACGGTACCACCCATCGGCAGAACAGCCGGAGCAGCAAACGCCAATGCAGTACTTACCAGAATAATCAGCCAGCCCACTGTAGCAACCGCATACTTGAAACCGAACTGGATAGTCTGATTAGCAGCTTTCAGAATCATACCGAAAATGATTTGAACTCCTCCCAGAATCAACGACAGATTGAACATCTGCTGATTATCCAAGTAAACAGCATCCTTCAAGTTCTGGAAGAAAGGTATATGAATGTCATACAAGTTGAAACCAAAGCACGTACCTGTCAACAAGCCACATACCATCGTCGATAACCCTAAAAGTTGCACCAAAGTTAGAATTGACTTCATCGATGATTCTATCTTCTTCGCTATCATCCGATATACTGTAACAGCAAGTACCATGAACAGACCATATCCAGAATCTCCCAAACACAATCCGAAGAACAGCATGAAGAACGGAGCAAAGAACGGAGTCAAATCCAATTCATTGTACTTCGGAAGCATATACAAGCGCATAATCGGCTCGAACAAGCGGAAGAATCCTTTATTATCCAAGCAAATAGGAACATCATCTTCTGGTTTCGGGTCGGTTACTTCATAATAAGCATCCTGAGCAGACAAGAAACTTTGTATTTCATCGATGCATTTCACCGGAGCCCATCCTTCCAATAACATCAACTTATTGTCTGCCAAAGCATCCGAACTCAATACTACTTTAGAGAACTCTATCCGAGTCTGTACATCATGCTGAGCTGCCTGTAAATCAGGTATAGCAGTTGCTGCCAACTGTTTTAATTGTTCCTGTAATGCTTCCTGTTGATTCAGCATCTCTTGTCGACGTTTCTTCAGGGCACTCAGCGAACTCATAGGCAGTTTTATTGCTTCTACTTCCAGTTCTGCTCCTTCACTGACCGGAGTAACTGTTACAAAAAACAGTTTAGAACCTTCCCGGTTAATGACAGTAGCATTATATTGGTCTACCCATTCTTGCAAGAACTGTTTTTCTGAGCACTGATAGAAATCCATCCGATAACCAGCATCACGCAAACGAACGATCGACTCAGGGTCAAAATCGCCCCACGGCTCTACAACAGAAATTTCCTTTTCTACAGCCTGAATACGTTGTGATAGCTGCTGAATTTCGGTCTGAAGAGCTTCTGTTTTCTCCAAAGCCTCTACACCTTTCTGAACATTACCTTCATGCGGCTGTGCAGGTACCATCAACTGCTGCAGATATTTTCCAGCAGCTGCATATCTTCCTGTCAGACGAATAGATTCCTGCAATTCAGAATTTTCAGCAGTTCCTTGCGCACGTGTAGTTACATGTACCAATCCCAGATTACGCAGATTCGTCAAGAATGATTCATATTCTTTGTGGTAGACCAGAAAAGTCAATTTTTTCATTTTCGCAATCATACCTCAGCCTCCTTTCTCTTCTCCTGGATAGACTTCAGAATCTTCTGTGAAGACTTCGACAAATTCTCCTCATCTTCCATAAAGCGTTTAATCTTCCTCAAGGCATCCTGATAACCGGGAATCTGCACCTTTTCAAAAAGATTCACCTTCTGAGTTGTCTTCTTGCGGGCATGTTCCAACAACCCCAATTTGGCGAGCGTAAATTCCCGTTCGATAGCGGTCTCTGCCAATCTTTTCAGGATATGGATACCATCGGCATACCATTTCGGGCTACAGAAAACGCTGTAAGGACGGATCTCAAAGTCCACTGTCTCCAACAAAGGAACCCGGACTCCGGCTATCTTACGGACGCCCAAATGAACATCCTTCACTTTAATGAGTGAAGTGTCGAATTCATTCCAGAGTGCGAACATGGCCTCATACGCCTGAATTTGCTTTTCCAGACGTCCTTCCAGTTCAGCCGCTTCGGTCTTGCACCGTTTCACCTCCAAACGGAGCGCACTTTCCTTATTTTTAATAATAGGGAGTGTACGCACGCGAATCTTGAGTTGCTTTTCAAGCTGCTGCAACGAAGTTTTATTATATTGAAATTTTATAGCCATCGCATTAATGATAAAATATTACTTCTTCCAATACTGGTCTACGAACTCTTTCTTGATGTTCACTTCTTCCGGCTTGAAATACTTACTGAACAAGCCCCAAGTCACATCAAGCATTTCAGTCGTATTCAAATTGACATCGATAGCCAGCAACTGGTTAGCATAATCCTTGGCAAAAGCCAAAGCACGTTCATCATAATTAGTCAAATCGAAACCATTTTCCATCTTGGTCTTTGCATTGGCTGCATCAGCATACAGACGAACAGCCGCATTCATAACCTGTGGATGATCCTTACGGGTCTTCTTACCACTTACCAACTGTTTCAGGCGGGACAAAGAACGGAACGGATCGACAATAACCTTACCAATATCACTGTCACGACGCAAGAACAACTGCCCCTCAGTAATATAACCTGTATTATCCGGTACAGCATGAGTAATATCACCACCAGACAATGTTGTTACCGCAATAATGGTAATAGAACCTCCTGACGGGAACTGTACAGCTTTCTCGTAGATTTTAGCCAAATCCGAATACAAAGAACCCGGCATAGAGTCTTTTGAAGGAATCTGATCCATACGGTTTGACACGATAGCCAAAGCATCGGCATAAGAAGTCATATCAGTCAACAACACCAATACCTTTTCATTGTGTTCAACAGCAAAATATTCAGCGGCAGTCAATGCCATATCCGGAATCAACAGACGTTCTACCGGCGGATTTTCCGTTGTATTGACAAAACTGATGATACGGTCCAACGCACCGGCATTCGAGAACACGTTCTTGAAGTACAGATAATCATCGTTTGTCATACCCATACCACCCAAGATAATCTTATCAGTTTCGGCACGCAATGCTACATTCGCCATTACCTGGTTGAAAGGCTGGTCCGGGTCGGCAAAAAACGGGATCTTCTGACCAGATACCAGTGTATTGTTCAAGTCAATACCTGCAATACCGGTAGCAATCAATTCAGAAGGCTGTTTACGACGTACCGGATTTACAGACGGACCACCGATTTCAACCTCCGTACCTTCAATTTCCGGGCCTCCGTCAATCGGTTCACCGAAAGCGTTGAAGAAACGTCCGGCCAACTGTTCACTAACCTTCAATGTAGGAGACTTACCCAAGAATGTCACTTCCGCATTAGTAGGAATACCTTCTGTACCTTCGAATACCTGAAGCGTCACCTCATCACCGGCAATCTTCACCACTTGGGCAAGCTTGCCGTTCACCATAGCCAATTCATCATAACCTACTCCTGTCGCTTTCAACGAACAGGTAGCTTTTGTAATCTGGCTGATTTTTGTATATATCTTTTGAAATGCTTTTGTTGCCATTATCGTACTGTGTATAGTTTAAACAAATCCGATTATTTCACACTCCGTTCGGCAACCAGATCTTTCAATTGTTTCTGGAATTCGACATACTGTTCCGATCTGAACTTCGAATAGTTCATCTGCTTGCAGATATTGATCATTTTCTTGAAATAATCCATAACTTCAACAAAGTTATCGAATTCGAAATCGGTATGACAGATATCGATAATCTGGTTTACAATTTCTTCCTGACGTTCCATCGGAGTCACTGAATCTACTTCATCAAAGGCATCCTGCTGCAGGATGACGAAATCAATCAATTCAGATTTCCAGAAAATAACATGATATTCTACCGGTACGCCGTCATCACCCAAGATATTAATCTGCTCGGCAATTTCCTTACCTCGTAACAGACGGGTCTTCAATTCATTTACCTTTCCAATCCATTCATTGTTGATACGTTCTGTAATGTATTCTTCAAATTCCGGATATTCCAGATATTTTGAATAGGAATCAATCGGATTTACAGCCGGATAACGCTTGCGGTCGGCACGTTCCTGTTCCAAAGCATAAAAACAGCGGGCTACTTTCTTTGTATTTTCTGTTACAGGCTCCTTCAAGTTACCACCTGCCGGAGATACAGTTCCGATAAATGTAATAGACCCTGTATGACCATTATATAAGTGTACATATCCGGCACGGCCATAGAAGTTAGAGATAATTGCAGAAATATCCATCGGGAAGGCATCCGGACCAGGAAGTTCCTCCATACGGTTAGACATTTCACGCAATGCCTGTGCCCAACGAGAAGTTGAATCGGCCATCAACAATACCTTCAATCCCATAGCACGGTAATATTCCGCCATTGTCATGGCTGTATATACAGATGCTTCACGAGCCGCAACCGGCATGTTTGAGGTATTGGCGACAATAATGGTACGTTCCATCAATTTACGTCCGGTATGTGGGTCAATCAATTCCGGGAATTCAGTAAAGATTTCTACGACCTCATTGGCACGTTCACCGCAGGCAGCAATAATTACGATATCAGCTTCAGCCTGTTTGGAGATAGCGTGCTGAAGTACAGTCTTACCTGTACCGAACGGACCAGGAATAAAACCAGTACCACCTTCCACTATCGGATTTACAGTATCAATAACACGTACACCAGTCTCCAACAGTTTATATGGACGAGGTTTTTCCAGATAATTCGTCATAGCCTTCTTTACCGGCCACTTCTGAATCATGTTTACAGGAATTTCAGCACCGTCTTTTCCTGTTAAAACAACGACCGTATCCTCAATGGTATATTCCCCTTCTCCAACGATAGATTTTACACGATAAGTACCTGTCAACTGGAAAGGTACCATAATTTTCAACAACTGGTGATTTTCTTCAACTTCACCCAACCACGCTGATGGTCCTACTTCATCTCCCGCCTTTACCAACGGCTTGAACAACCATTTACGTTCTTTATCCAATGGATAGGTATATTGTCCTCTTTTCAGGAAGACACCTTCCATTTTGTCCAGGTCATTCTGTAAGCCATCATAGTTTTTCGAAAGCATACCTGGACCCAATGTCACTTCCAACATGTGACCGGTAAACTCTGCCTCGGCACCGACTTTCAGTCCACGTGTACTTTCGAACACCTGGACATACACATTCTGGCCGACGACTTTGATTACCTCAGCCATCAATCGGTCGCCTCCGGTCTTAATGTAGCATATTTCATTCTGTGCTACCGGACCATCAACAGTCAGTGTAACCATATTGGCGATTACACCTGAAACAGTTCCTTTTGTTGCCATTCTATTCTTATTTTTCTATTTTCTAAATTCTTCAGGAATCTGAACTTCATTCTTCAAGTTCTGAATCAGTTCACGGAAAAGCTCATTTCCTTTTTCTTTATCCAATGCAATCCAACGCTCAATCATTTCCAGTTGCAGCAGGAAGACAAACAGACGCTCAACGGTAAAATAATGAAAGAACGATTCATCTTCCAACCATTTCCACTTCAACAAATCCACTTTCTTTTCACGTTCTACCAATTCTTCTACTTCAGCTACCCGCTGGATGGGGTCAAAATAATCCAGCATTTCATTCAGACCGAAGTCACGAGCATTCGATGTCCGCAATTGTTCACACACTTCTGTATTTCCTACTACCACATTATCGACATCCAGTTTGTATTTGCGGGCAGACAAAGCTACCAAAATATTATTGAGATTCAATGAAAACTCAAACCATCCAGACACAAAACTATTACTGCATTCCATGGCATACGCATAGTACGCAGCTGCCAACAAATCCTGCGAACTGTACAATTCATCAGGAGACAATGTAAAATAACGGGAAATGAAATCGTAGAAATAAGTAGGAAATCTGCCGTCGGGAGCGTCACCTTCCCGTACCGCTGCGATGAGCTGGAGCAACTCCTCGGAAGAAAAGTTTCCGCGCCCAGAAACCCGTGCATCTTTGTCTTTCAACAGCTTCAGCAGGTCTTCATTATCAAACTTCAGATAAAACAGGTCGATAATCTGCCTGTCCTTCACCGAAAGTTCAGGATAAAGTTCCGTTTTAAAGCTGTCTACTGTATAGCTCAACTTACCATCCTCAAGTGATATATCAGGCAAGCCAGCCACCAGATAATAATAAGTACTCATAACACTACGTTAAAACAACATTTTTACTAACTGAGGACGGAGGAATTCCTTGAAATAATTTTCAAATTCCTCTTCGCCAAAGTTCACTTTATAAGAGCCATCAGCAGGAGCAATGGAGAACAAAGTCTTGATACCATTCACCTGTTCAATCTTTACACCCTTATCCAATAATGTTTTAGCGTTTGCTGTAAAATACTTGGTTAATGCGTCAGCATCCTGTACGGAAATGACAATTGGCTCGTTGGCAGACCATTGAACAGCCAATGCCACAATAAATTTGTTCAAATAATCCTTGTTGGCAGTAAAACCTTTTACAGCTTCCGTTACTGTCTCATTTGTCAACAGGTTAGTTACTTCTGTCTTCAAGGCATTGAGTGCTTGTCCGGCAAACAGCTTCAGCTCTGACTGCGTATTTTCTTTCATTTCATCAGCCGATTTCCGAGCCTCGGCAAGAATAACTTCCGCCTCCTTACGAGCCGCTTCAATCATTTGCTGTGCCTCCTTTTGGGCTTCACTGACCAGTCGCTGTGCCTCTGCGTTTCCTTTTTCTACACCCTCACGATAAATCTTATCAGTAAGCTCCTGAATCTTGTTTTCCATGATTAAATCCATTAATAAATTTAGTTTTCCTTTCTTTAAGGTCCTCAAATATACTAAAACAACCTAACAAAAAATTCTTTTCACATCAGAAAATTCACAACAGACAACGATTTTTCACATATTATATACTCCATAAGTCTTTTCTATGAAATAATAGCACAAAAACAAGAAAGAAATATTTAATTTTCTTGAACTAAACAAACTTCAAAGAAGTACTTTACAATGTATACTGATAAAAATATTCCTGATAATCGATATCATTCCTTCACGCAGGCACACAGGAATGATGTTTTGGCAAAAGACAACTGTGAACTGTAAAGAAAACGAACTTTACACAGATGAAGTATAAACGAATAACGTAAGAACATGAAGGCAACTTCTTTCCGTCAGGGTATAAAAAAAGCCCCGGACATCCTTGCGGAATCCGGAGCCTCAAGACGGCGACTACCTACTCTCCCACTTGCGCAGTACCATCGGCGTGACG
>ERZ780034.296-NODE-296-length-19639-cov-6.21911_pt1 | contig 19639 bp, 18 predicted proteins | sample MGYA00511855_ERZ780034 | MGnify/ENA primary metagenome ERZ780034 (study PRJEB29588, sample SAMEA2148024) | human gut metagenome | biome: human gut; feature: human-associated habitat; material: faeces | place: Denmark | collected 2008/2010 ...
GGCGCTGGTGATCCGCCCGACGCAGCCCGCTGCAGCGCCTGCTGCAGGGCTTGCTGTGCTTTGATGGTAAAGTTGTCGAAATTCATATACTTATCTGTTTTATTTATTTTCTTTTCTTACTCCGAAGCCATTCCTCAGAAGCGGCTTCACCTTAAAAGTCACAACAACCTTGCCAAACCATCCGGCGTGACAAAATGGCAGATGCCGAACTGGCTACATCCTTGGGGCGAAGCGAGTCGGAATCAGGCCCATCACCCCAAACAAAAACACCGGAGGGAACAACCCGATATGCCAAAATGGCACGCTTTATTTTCTTTTTTTACAGTGGTTAACTTTAATTGTACTATGTTCTCCCCCACAACTGCATTAAGAGATGTAAATAGTACAAGCTTAGGGCTTGTACGTCGCCACATTCCTCCCCAAAAATCCGTATATTTGCAACCGTCTAATACATAAAAAAAAGAAATCGTCCACAACAACGAAAGCTATGAAAAGGTTTTTACTGCTGGGAGCCATCAGTCTGCTGACCGCATGCCACTCCTACGAAACTGTCAACACCTCCGTTTACATGGATTCGTCACGACCGACCAAAGAACGTGTCGAAGCCCTGCTCCGGCAAATGACACTTGACGAAAAAATCGGCCAGATGGACATGGTGTCCGAATGGGACGAACAGGCTATTTTTGACAAGGGTTACTATAATTTCGGTGTCTGGATTTGCGGACAGTCGCTTGAACAGCTCAACAAAATGCAGACTCTATCAGAAAAGACACGTCTGAAAATCCCTTATCTTATAGGTGCCGACGCGGCTCACGGTAACGGTCTTATCTCCGGACGTACCATCTTCCCCACGTCCATCAGCATGGCCGCTACTTTCAACCGCGACCTGGTAAAACAGACAACTACCGCCGCTTCCCGCGAAATCCGAACTGGCGGACTGAGCTGGATATTTGCTCCGAGCGTCGACGTCGTATTCGATGCCCGCTGGGGCCGCACCGGAGAAACCTACGGCGAAGACCCCTACCTGGCCAGCGAGCTCGTCCGACAGGCCGTATCAGGCTATCAGGACCATGAGAACCCGCAGGACCGCGTAGCCACTTCAGTCAAGCATCTCTGCGGAGGTGGTGCCTCGGTAGGCGGCATGGAACTCGGAAATCGTTTACAGCTACAGCGGACGCATCAAGGGAAAGGCGGCCAAGGAAGGCATCACCAACACGACCGACCCTGCCCTCCAGAAAAAAATGCTTGAGGAAGGCGGAGAAATTTCCGACTACTCCATCAGCGACGCCGTCAGCAAAGCCCGCTCCTGCGACCTCATCGTTGTGGCCATCGGCGGTTACGGCATCCGCTCCGACTGGGGCCTGCGCACCTACGGCGAATCGGCCGACCGTCCGTCCATCGACTTCTACGGCCGGCAGACGGAACTTGTCAAGGCTCTTTATGAGACAGGCAAACCCGTCGTAGCCGTTATTGTCAACGGAAAACCGCTCAACAACGAATGGGTCAGCCAGAACATTCCTGCCATCGTCGACGTTTGGGAACCGGGCATGTACGGCGGCAAGGCATTGGCCGAAATCCTCTTCGGCAAGGTATGCCCCTCGGGCAAACTGCCTATCACGGTGCCCAAACATGCCGGACAGGTACCCATGTACTATTATCATGCGCCTTCACGCTACTGGACCGGCTACGGTCTGGGCAGTGGACGCGCCGACGACCAGCCGGCCTACCCCTTCGGTCACGGTCTGAGCTACACGCAGTTCGAATATAGCGGCCTGGAAATCGACACGCTGCATCAGGACAGTCAGGTTGAGCTCAGCTTCACTGTCAAGAACACCGGGAAAATGGCCGGCAAGGAAGTGCCCCTGCTCTTCGTGCGCGACTGTGTTTCGAGTGTAGTCACCCCCAAAGCCTTGCTGAAGGAATTCAAACACCCATAAAGAATATCATCTTCATGAAAAAGTATTTCAACTACCGCAAAACACTCCTGGGCCTGGCGTTTTGCTTCACCGCCGCAGCAACCGCACAGATTCCCGTATGGCATCCGGACAACGGCGACGGCACCTTTACCAACCCTTTGCTCTGGGGTGACTGGCCTGACCCTGACCTCATCCGCGTGGGCAATGACTTCTATATGGTATCCACCAGCATGCACTATGTGCCCGGCTGCCCCATTCTCCATTCAAAGGACCTCATCAACTGGGATATGGCCGGCTACGCCATTGAACGTTATGACGAGGCCCCCCGCTACGACCTCAACGGCGGAAACCTTTATCTCAACGGTTCCTGGGCCGCCAGCATCCGCCATCACAACGGGAAGTTCTATGTGGCCTTCTGCACCCCCTACGGATGGGGACGCGAAAAGGGCAACTTCTCCATGTGCATTGCCGACCGCCCGGAAGGGCCTTGGGAGCGCGTCATCTTCCCCGAATACATGTACGACCCCGGCCTGCTCTTCGACGACGACGGAAAAATCTACGTCGTGCACGGACAAGGCACGCTCTATATTACGGAACTCAACGCCGATGCCCGCTCCGTCAAGTCGGCTCCACGGAAAATATGGAGCGGCGGATTCAAAAACGCACACGAACTGGGAGGCGGATTCGGCATGGAAGGGTCGCATGCCTACAAAATCAACGGAAAATACTACATCACCTGCCCTGCGGGTGGATCTGAAGGCTGGCAAATCTGTCTGCGCTCCGACAGCATATACGGCCCCTATGAACACCGGCTCATCTTCAACGACAGCATTTCCTACCCGCCCTACGGACTGCACCAGGGCGGCATGGTGCAGCTGAAAAACGGCGACTGGTGGTTCGTCATCATGCAAGACCGCGGCCCCATCGGAAGGGTGCCCTGTCTGCTGCCCGTGGAATGGAAGGACGGATGGCCCATGCTGGGCAACAACGGGAAAGACCAGATAACCTACCGCAAACCGGACGTCGGCCAAGGGAAAGCACGGATGAAATATCCCGCCACATCCGACGAATTCAACACCCGCAAGCTCGGACTGCAATGGCAATGGAACCATAACCCTGACCCGCAACGGTGGTCGCTGACCGAGCGCAAAGGCTACATGAGAATCAAAGCATCGCGCGCCGACCAGCTGAAGACGGCCCGAAACACGCTGACACAACGCGTGCAGGGACCGCTCTCACAAGGCACCGTGGAAATGGACTTTAGTCGGATGAAAGAAGGAAACATTGCCGGATTCGGTATATTTGAATTCCCCTATGCCTACATTGCCGTAGAAAAACGGAACGGAAAGTGCCGCCTCATCATGTGCAAGGACGATCAGGAACAGGCCGCCGTCGAATCACTGACGGGAGAGCGCATATGGATTCGCGCACGCACCACCGAACGCAACTTCAAGGCACAATTCTTCTACAGCACCGACGGCCTGCACTTCCAACGACTGGGAACCGACCTGGACATGGGACTCGGGCTCCCCTGGACCGCCAACCGCTTTGCCCTCTTCAACTTCTCACGTAAGGATGAAGGCATCGGCGGCATTGCCGACTTCAACTGGTTCCGCTTCACCAACAAGTAGGCTCCCGACTTCATAGACACATCGGAAACGCAGAAAACGGCAATCTGACGACAGACAGAAGCGCAAACAGGAATAACCAGGAAAATACAACTGTTCACTTTTTCGCTTTTATACAGATGATATAACCCCCGAAAGTTCTTGTCCAACTTTCGGGGGTTATATCATCTGTATAATAACGAATGATGCTGAATTCTGCTCTTACTCACTCCGGAGAAATCCTCCTGAACGGGGAGTACTCATCACTTTCTTGCCGTTCTGAATATAGAGCCCCTTTGTCGGTACCTGCGGCAGACGACGACCCTGCAAATCATAAGCCGGAGCATTGCCGCCAGCGCTTTCAACACCTTCAATACCAGTCAGACCGCCATCCAGTTTCAAGCTGAAGACTGAAGGCGCTGCAGCATCATCAACAATCAAATAAGCCTTATTGGCAGCAATCGTACGGTCGCTTTCTGACAACCGATAGAAACCTACACCCTTTGAGCCATTGGCCAAGACATAAGCCTTCGTTTCTGCAGGAACTGCAGTAGCTATGGTCATACCCTTAAGCATATTGCCGTCTACGGCTGCTGCGTCGGCAGCAAATTCAAAAATACAAGGAGTATTGGCCGTACCACTCAATACCACGCCGGTACGGGCAGGAATAGTGCCGGACAGTTTGCTCAACGTTGCCACGCCATCAGCTGCGGCTGCTACGGTATAAGCCGTTACTCCTGCCGGAATTGTCACGGCAAACGGGAAGTAAGCGGTAGCATAACCGGTTTCGCCAATCGCCACATTTACATGATCGGCCTCAATAACATTCCATTGTGTAGGAATGTCCTGAGCATAATCATTATAAGAAACGACATAACCGCCTTCTGTCGCACTTTTCGAAGCATATGTATATGGGGCGTCAGTCGTACTCATACTCATCGTATAATCGTAAACATTAAATGTCTGCAGGCCAAAAATATAAGTCTCTGCTTTCGGTACCATTGTAAAAGCAGTTGTGCCATCCGGTTTCATCTTGAATCTGGCACCATCTTGCGTAATATACTTGCCCGTATTCACACTCTTGATAGAGTAACGGCCATTTTCTCCATCTTCCGGCTCAAACTGCCATAGTTCAGACGCCTTGCCTTCAGTAGTGTGCCATGCTATATTGGTTCCATCAGGATTTTCATAAATAGCTTTCACTCCACCATCATCAAAAGACATCGTGTTCAAGATGAAATAATACTTTCCGACCTGAGGCTTTCGTGAATTTTCAACTTCCAACAAAGCCGAATTTATAGACTCGGTTGTTGCGTTTTCATCATTAATAGCCTTTTGCAATGCCTCAATGGCTTCACGGTTATAATTCCCGATATAATTGCCTTTACTTGAATCATATGAATCAATAATGGCTTGGGCTTCAATCTTTGCCTTCGTCAAAGCAAGGTCAGTCAAGGGATGAACTTCAGCACCGGGAATCTCTACAAAATAGAAGTTTGTAGCCTCTGAGACAAGTTCCCAACCCACTACACCCGTTTCGTAGGCATTATTAATATGCATATACTGGTATTGATCTGTATAATCAGCATCCTGAATCCAAAATACCGACATAGGTCCTATAACCGTATGCTTCTCGACATTGACAACTGTCGGTTTAGAAGTAAACTCCCACTTGTTAGCTGCAGGATTGAATTTCACAAAAGCCTTCTTGCCCTGATTATACAAATAATATTTTCCATCTTCTTGATGAAGTTGCCACATTCCAGATTTAAGCACGGGTGACAAGTTTGTGCTTTTTGACGATGCAAATACATATTCACTGCCTTCCCTCGCATTCAAATAACCATTTGACGTCGTCATGTTAACAATCTGATAGACTTTGTCGTTACTAAAAGACTCAAACTTTACGAAACCTGCATCTTTCAAATTCTGCAACGCTTCCTGAAAATTGGGGTCGCTCAAGTCGTAAATGTCAGCAACCCGATCACCACCACAAGCCAAATTCAACGCATTCCACAATTCCGGATCCACACAGCCAACAGCCGTACTTGGAATACTCAAATAAAAGTTTGCGTCAGCTACTATCTCCAGATTCTCTTTTGTATAAAGAGCTTCAAATTCATCAACTTTCATCATCGCATGTGCTGACCAATTAAAGTCAATGCCTTCTGAAATACTGATGCAATTTCCCACATCATCGGAATGGTTATAAAACACCACCCCATATGTACCATTAAGACCTCCGGCATTACATAAATTCAATTGATGCCCATTCAAAGCAACTACCCAGGGATAATTTTCCCGGTCGGAACCTGTTGAAGGAATAATAGACGCAACGCCAGTGGTATCCAATAATCTGCTTTTCAAACTGACCTCGCCATCTCCATAGCACAAGAATTTATCACTCTGCACATTATACACATAGTATTTCCCACTTTTCGATTTCAAGAAAGCAAACCACTGAAGCAGGATCGCTCTGATTAACCTCAATCCCCATCTTTTCCGTTGAATACAAACGTACAGGATCGTCTGGATTAAAAACCCATGTTCCACGACTATTGTCCTGCGGAAGAATTGTGTAGCACATATCGTTTCTCAACTGACTAAGATCCGTAATCTTATCACCAATCATAGCAAAGGCAGTCAATGAGGAAACCAAAGCCAGAAAGCAAAATAGTAATCGTTTTTTCATATACATAACTTTAAAGTAGACATTCATGCTCTAAAATAAAATCGTGCCATAAAAACATAACACATACAGTATGCCCCTGAGTGTTACATATGATTTAAGGAATTTGTTCCGCCTCAAAAATAACAAAAGATCTAAAATCATTACAGCCAAGCAATAAAAATAAGAAAAAGAATCATCCGAATCACAACTTTTTCAAAAAACATTTCATACTACCGAGGTATCTCACTACCCATAATTTTAGAAAAAGCCACATCATACTCCCGGTTGTCATTTTGACACCATTTCTTCAATACGCTAAAAAATATTGAGGCTATGTCCTTTTTTCGAACATAGCCTCAATAAAAACTTTAAGTTATCTCTTCCTCTTATGGAAGAATTCACTTTTATTCCTCTTCACTCCAGGGGAATGCTCCTGAACGATGAGAACTCATAGCCTCAAAATCGCTTACGGTCTCATCGCTATAAATATCTAATTTACTTCCACCAAGAATAGGACTATCAATCTGCATCTCAATGACTTCAGATGCAGGTGAAACATACATTTTCTTCATTACTTTTATTTATTTTTAGGTTATTATTCTGTGTTTTATTGGATTTAAGGAGATTCGACCGTCGCAAAAGTAATAAAAAATACCTAAAAACTCTGCTATGATTTAGTGAAAAGATATTAAAATTGCCATTCTCATAAAAAAAGTTCAAATAGGGCATTCATGTCACTATATTTCAAAACGCATTTCATATGTCCGGATTATACGTTCAACAAGCAGATCTGAAGAAGGAAAACCTACGTTTTTCACTCGGTTATTTTCTCTTCTGCATACTGCTTTTTATGGCAAACTTTTCCTATACAATACTTGAAAAAATACATTCATAAAGGAATCACGGGAAGCTGCTGGTTTATATCCAATTCCCGTGATTCCTTTATGAGTTGTATGGCAGTCGTGCCGTTATTTCATGAGCAGTTTTTTTCCTTTGGTGGAAATATAGATTCCTTTTTCCGGACGTATAACCCGTCTTCCGGTGAGGTCGTACAGTATGTTTGTGTCCGTTTCATCCTCCATCATCTCAGGCAATTCTACGCCGGTCAGCTCACCATCAAAACTAATCTTCAGAGACGACTGGAATGCCGGCTGATAAGGCAGGTATGCCTTGTTACTGTAAACCAATGTGCTGTTCGGATCTACTTTGTAAAATCCGAGCGGCTTGTCTGCCCCCTGATAAAGAATGTAACTGCCCTCTTCAATGTTGCCCTGAAGCGTCAGCCCCTTCAGCAGATTGGGGATTTGAGGCGTAGCTGCATCGTAAATGACGGGACAGCTGAATTCCGTATCCGTACAATCGCTCCTACGTTTCAGCACCACCGGCACATATCGCGGCAGGACGCGGCTTTCCGTATAGTTCGACAATGACGTAAGATGCAATACATTCCCGTCACGGCTCGTAGCCACATAGGCTTCCACTTCCTCCGGCAATTCAATGGCACAGGGCAGGCAGAGGGTGGCATAGCCGCTGCTTCCGATTTGCAGATCAATGGACTTTACTTCCTGCAAGTACCATTTCTCCGGTTCTTCTTCCTGGTCATAGCTGACGCAGTTGCTTTCTCCGTTGGCCGTAAGATAAAAAGCGTTGTCTTCACGATTCTGGAAACGGAAGAGCAGGTCTCATACGTGCTGCAGGTTATAAACACCGGCCCCGGCACGGCTGTCCGTCAAAGGAATTTTCTCCCCGCTTGTCGTATGCGCACCGGCATACTGATGACTTCCCGGGTGATACAGGACGTATTCGTTTCCGCTTCCGGCGCGTATGACTTGGAACAGACTGATTGGTTCCAGTACGCCATTCTGATGCTTGCCCGGAATTTTTTCGACAATCTGCCGCACCCCGAGGTTCATGGGCGGCATGGCGTCACAAATAGTCAGTGTATTATCCATTGAGCCGTCATTCGGACGGGCCTTATTAATCAGACGATAATACTTTCCTTCCTGCGGATATATGGAAGCCCGGGTACGCTCCAGCAATGCCTGCAGCTGTTCTACGGTATATTGCTCTGCCCTGTCATTATTGTAAATGTCGGCCAGCTCCTCATAACTATAATTGCCTGCGAAGTCAGGTTTTCCGAGTGTTTCCACACGCAGGGCCTCGGCCAGCAGCGCTTCAATCTCGGCATACACCTGACTGCGCAACTCCGAATCAGCCTGCTCTGCCGCTGCCTGACTCACAGCCTGCTCAATCCTCGCCATTTCCTCAGTGGTAAGAGCTCGGTTGGCATCGGTCAGAGAAAAAGAAATGTCTCTGATATCAAGGTCCGCATTTTTCGAAAATACAACCCCGCCCGTTGCAGTCGTCAGGCCTGTCAGCAAATCATTATTGGCCAGCAGCCATTGGCCTGTCTGGCTGGTTTCGATCAAGTAACAGGGGGCCGGCACACTGCTCACGGTGCAGCCACCTGAAGTGTTGCTCAGGAAAAGTTCACGGTCAAGATTATAGACATAATGGTATCCCGTCTTTACCCTGAACTGTACGGAGGTGATATTGTCCATGCCGTCGGCTCCGAAATATACGGGAGTCGGTGTGCCGGCCATTTTAAAATCATAATTTCCCAGCAGGGTATATTCAGACGCGCCGCTTTGTTTGTAATAAACATCTACCAGACCGAACTTTCCGTTTCCGCCTCCACTCACCGGGACGTAATTGACCAGGTCAATATGCTGGGGCGTTGCGAAATCATAGGTCAGTATGGCCGGGTCGGTTTCAGAAATGCTCTGCGACCAGTTGCTGTGATAAACCGTTCCGTAGTTCTCATCCTGCGTTTTGTCGACATCTGCTCCCGGCTGGCATTGGTTGGAGCGGCTGCCGGTGGGAAAAATCCGGAGCCACTCGGACTCGACGTTTTCCAGAGTCTGAACCCCCGGCTGTACGACGGTCAGTGAAGCGGTCTGGTTGGCCGCATTCCGCAAGGTTATCGTAGCCGAACGCTGCCCAGCTTCCTCATTGGCCGTATAATCCAGCCGAAGCTGGTTCTTTTCGGTCGTCAGCGTAAGCCAGGAAGCATCGCACGTGGCCTGAAAGCCCTGTCCGAATACGGGTATCTTCAAGCTGCCTGCCCGGTCCGATTCCAGCAACCGGTTCTGAGCCGACTCAACAATCAGGGAATAGCCCCTGGCGGGAATTTGCTCTTGCGCATAAGCTCCGCTACCCAACAGACAGGCACTCCATAGTGCAATAATCAGTTTGTTTTTTTCCATAAATTGTATTGTAAAAGTATTCTCCGGCTGTTTCCGGCGATGTTTTTCGATTTTCCGACCGGCCTATATCACTCCATCTGTAACTACACGGATATTGGCCTTTGGCAAATATACCCGTTTTGTTATAAACTGCAAAAAAATCGTTCATTATTTAAAATAAGTTGTCCATACATTCCCAAGGCTCACCCCGATGCCAGCCTTCAGCCATACGGCAACCCGCTGAAACAGACAGGGAAGGCACGGAGAGAAAACGAGGTCAGGCCTTTTTTCATTTACCCGCCTCCTCCGGAAAACAAACCGGCACCCTTTTCGGACAAACACCCGAAGCCACCTTGAAAAAACTTGCGCGCTTGAGCACAAATTTGTAACTTTGCCTGAAGAATACCAAGAACCTGTTTTTTACCGTCACACCACGGCCAGGAGTCAGGACCACACATCCGGCAAAGCCACTGGCCGCGGCTTGAAAAACGCCTGTTAAGAAAAATGATTGACTTTGGAATAAAAGATGCCATTGATATCCTGCTGGTAGCGCTGATTCTGTACTACATCTACAAACTGATGAAGCAGTCGAGCGCGGCCAACATCTTTTCGGGCATCATCATGTTTATCCTGGTATGGATTCTGGTGTCGCAGGTGTTTGAAATGCGCTTGCTGGGTACGATTCTCGACAAGATGGTCAATATGGGTGGTCTGGCCCTGATCATCCTGTTTCAGGAAGAAATACGCCGGTTTTTCTCTACCATCGGCACGCAGCGCCACTCGCGCATCATTTCGAGTTTCTTCAAGCGCCGCCGCAAAAACGAGACCCAGCGTGCCGAAATCCTGCCCATCGTAATGGCCTGCATCAACATGAGCAAGCAAAAGGTGGGCATGCTCATCGTACTGGAGCGCCAGGTGGGACTGAACGAGTACATCCGCTCGGGCGACATCATCAACGCCAACATCACGCAACGACTGATTGAAAACATCTTCTTCAAGAACAGCCCCCTGCATGACGGAGCCATGATCATACGCAACCACCGCATTGAGGCCGCAGGCTGCATCCTGCCGGTATCACACGACGCCAACATCCCAAAAGCACTGGGCCTGCGCCACCGCGCTGCGCTGGGTCTGTCGCAAAAAAGCGACTGCCTGGCCATCATCGTGTCGGAAGAGACAGGCGCCATCTCCATTGCACAGGGAGGCCAGTTCAGGTTGCGCCTGACGGGTGAGGAGCTGGAGCGGGCACTGACCGAAGAATGGTAAGCACCAAACTGACACAAATACAGAAAAAGGCTGCTAAATTTGCCCGTTTTAACAAAAAAAATTATCTTTGCCCCAGATAATACCCTTATTCCCCGTAAAAATTGTTCACAAGCCAATGCCCAGAATAAAAAGACTCAAACAAATCAGAATACATCGTGAAGGTACGCACACCCTCATAGGCTGTGGAGTGGCTTTTTTACTGTTCAACGGGTTGGTCTATTTATGGCTGGGCGCACACATCGTATTCTATGCAGGGCTGATCATTACGGGGGCCATCTATATGGTGGTCATCAACTTTTTCCGCTGCCCCATCCGTCTGTTTGAGGGCGACACGCACAATATTGTCGTGGCTCCGGCCGACGGTAAGGTCGTAGTGGTGGAAGAAGTGGAGGAAAACGAGTATTTTCACGACCGCCGGCTGATGATTTCCATCTTCATGTCGGTGACCAACGTACATGCCAACTGGTTTCCGGTGGAAGGCTTTGTCAAGGATGTACGCCACCACAACGGAAATTTCCATAAAGCATGGCTCCCCAAAGCCTCAACCGAAAACGAGCGCTCGACCATCATCATTGAAACGCCAGCCGGACAGGAAGTGATGGTACGACAGATTGCGGGAGCCGTAGCCCGGCGTATCGTAACCTACCCCCACTTAGGTGAGGACTGCTACATCGACGAGCACCTTGGATTCATTAAATTCGGTTCGCGTGTCGACTTGTATTTGCCCATCGGCACCCAGCCGCTTGTAAAACTCGGGCAAAGCACTACGGGTAACCAGACCGTAGTGGCTAAACTGCAACCTTAACTATGAAAACGAGAAAGATGATTCCGAACACGCTGACTTGCCTGAACCTGGTGAGCGGCTGTATTGCTACCCTTCATGCCTTTCAGGGCGACTACACCGGCGCTTTTGTATGGATTATCATGGGTGCCTTGTTCGACTTTTTCGACGGTTTTACGGCACGACTGCTGGGCGTGGCCTCGCCCATTGGAAAAGAGCTTGACTCACTGGCCGACGACATTACGTTCGGCTTTGCGCCGGCTGCCATCGTATTCCACATGCTCACACAAGTGGAAATGCCCCTGGCCGGCATGACTACCCGCACATACCTGCCCTATGTGGCTTTTGCCATCGCGGCGTTTTCGGCACTGCGTCTGGCCAAATTCAATCTGGACGCCCGTCAGAGCGACACATTCATCGGTCTGCCCACGCCGGCCAATGCCCTGTTCTGGAGCGCCCTGGCCTGCGGTTTCAAAGACCCCATCCTGCAGTCGCCCGACTCGTTTTACGGACTGCTGGCCGGCATTGTCATCTCATGTTTCCTGCTGGTATCGGAAATTCCGATGTTTGCCCTTAAATTCAAACACTTCCGGTGGATTGGCAACCGCGTGCGCTACCTGTTCATGCTGGCCTGCGCCGTACTTATCGCCACCCTGGCTCTGCTGGGATATTCGGTTGTGGGTTTCTCGGTAGTCGTTATCCTGTATGTCGTACTGTCCGTCATTTTACGCAAGAAGCGCATCTGACAGGCAAAGGAAAAAGAAACGCCCCACCGTCAGTACACAGCAAAAATTATTTCAGTCACCCATTTCCCCATACCGACTCATTTGTGGTCGATATGGGTTTTATTTTGCCGGGAAAGGTTGGGTATATCGGACGATTTGTCTACCTTTGTTGCGCACGCCGGTCGGCGATGTCCATTCATAAGGACAAAGCGGGCGAAAGGAAGCAGGCGTACTAAAAAAAATTGTAGAATCAACCAACTCTGTCAAATACATGTTGTTTAAAACACTGGGATGCCTATTCATGCTCGGCATTGCCGTTATTCTGGCCTTTGTCATAGGCTTGCGCATACTCATTGGTAAAATACTGGGCCTGGGCTCAAAACAGAAAACGACTTACCGCCACGAAAATCCACAACCCGAACAGGAACAAAAAAAGCCGTCAAACGGACGTCCCGCTGACGGCAAAAAGATTTTTTCAGCCCAAGAGGGTGAATATATTGACTACGAGGAAATCAAATAATCCTCTTTTTTTACAGAAACGGGGATTCAGGCACTTCTGTCCGAATCCTTTTTTCTTTCTGCTCTCCCCTTCATGAATTTGTATGGCCGCAAAGCGCACGATGGAGCGCCACGACCTGTACGGCCGCCTGTACATCATGCACCCTCAGGATGTCGGCTCCACGCTCAAGGGCAGCCATGTGCAGCGCCGTAGTGCCGTTAAGGGCCTCCTCCGGTGTTATGCCCAGCAGTTTGTAGACCATGGACTTGCGCGAAAGCCCGGCCAACACAGGCAGGCCGAACACCTGTAAATCGTCGAGGTGCTGCAACAAATCATAATTCTGCTCCAACGTCTTGGCAAAGCCGAACCCGGGATCGAGAATCACGTCGCTCACGCCCAAGTCGTGCAAATAGCGCACACGCTGCGCAAAATAGAGCATCACCTCACGCTCCAGGTGTTCATATCCCGTAAACTGCTGCATGTCGGCAGGCGTACCGCGCATGTGCATCAGGATATAAGGCACCTTCAGGTGGGCAATGGTACGAAACATATTCCGGTCAAGCTGACCGCCCGAAATGTCGTTAATGATGTCGGCACCACATTCTTCCACACACATCCGGGCCACATCGGCACGAAACGTATCGACGGATAGCGGAATATGCGGGCACACGCTACGAATGACAGGAAGAGCCATCCGCAAACGTTCCATTTCCTCCTGTGGCGAAACGTCGGCCGCCCCGGGACGCGAGGAGTAGGCTCCCACATCAATCATATCGGCCCCTTCATCGGTCATGCGCTGGGCTCGCTGACGGATTTCATCAACACCCGGCGTGCGACTGCCGGCATAAAAGGAATCGGGCGTCACATTAAGAATTCCCATCACCCGCGGCTGCTCAAACGAAAGGAGTTTACCCCCTGCATTGATCGTAAGTTGCTTGCTATTTGTCATGCTGCTCTCTGATTACACATTCATGGCAGCAAGCCTATGCCTGCCGCCGATTTAGAATTACATTCAAAAATAACTTTTTCTGCCGTAACGGACAAGTCTCCTCCGAAATTTAAAGCTTGTTACGATACGGTAAGATAAAAAAAAGATTTTGTCCGGCATTCTTGCTTGCCCTTTTGCTATCTTTGCACTATCCTTATCCTAACATGAGAAAAGCATGAATCAACTGAAATATACCTTACTGATATGCGGGGTTCTGTTGGCAACAACCCTACAAGCCGGACGGCCTAAAATTACCATCAATCCCGTAACCGGAAGCATTGCATCCATCACCCTGAGCGACGACCCTACGGGCATGAACTGGCTACTGGCCACCGACGGATCACAATATGAATGGATACAGGAAAATTACAGCTGGGGACTGGGATACCTGACCGTAGAAACCGACAGCAAGCGCGACACCGTACGCTGGAACCGGCCGCTGAGCCTCTCGGCAGACGGCATGGAAGCCGTTTATGACGCCGGAGGCATACGCGTCATCGTAAGCCGCCGATATGAGGGCGACGACCTGGTAGAGCGCTACACGCTGCGCAACCATACGCAAGCAAACGTAACGCTGCGTGACATCGGTATTTTTACACCCTTCAACGACAATTATCCCGACGCGGCAACCTGCATGACCCAACGGGCACATGCCCACGTATGGGCGGAAGGTACGGCTGCATACGTATGTGCCCTGCGCATGGGGGCAAAAGGGCCGCATCTGGGGCTGGCCCTCACCCGGGGCAGCCTGCATGACTATGATATCTGGGAGCGCGGGCAAGAGAAAGGAAATTCCCAGACACGCGGCGTCATTGCCCTCGGACTGCCCGAACAGACCTTGGAACCCGAAGAAGAAGTAACGATGGAATGGCGTCTGTTTGAGCATCAGGGATGGGACGACTTTGAACAACAACTGCTGAAGCGGCGGAGCGTACTGGCCCGCTGCAACCAATATACGTTTGAACTGGGAGATACCGTACACGCCACGCTGGAAAGCCGCTACAAACTGAAAAAAGTTTTTGCCACGGCTCACGGCGAAAAATATAAAGTCCGGCTGGAAAAAGGACGCTACCGCGTAGATATTCCGGTCAGTCAACCGGGAAACTTCAGCGTGATTTTCCACTATAACAACGGAGGGCGAGCCGTTACCGAACTGGCAGCGTTCAACCGCTTTGACGAACTCATTGCCAGGCGCGTAGAATTCATACGCACCCACCAGCAGATGAAACGCACCGACGACCCGCGCTACGGTGCTTACCTGCCCTACGACAACGAGACCGACAGCCTGCTGCTCGACCCCAACCACAGTTGCAGCCCAACCGACCGGAACGAGGGAGCAGAGCGCGTGGGCATGGGCGTACTGCTGGCCAAATGCTGTCAGCTGACGGGTGATACGGTACTGCTCAATTCACTGATACGTTACACCGATTTTGTGCGTAACAAACTGCAAGATCCTGACTACGTGACCTATTCCAATGTCACACACAACAGCTATCCACGCGCCTACAACTACCCGTGGATTGCCGAGCTGCAACTACGCATGTACTTGCTTACGGGACAGACGTCCTACGCCTATGACGGTTACCGAACCCTGCGCACCATGTTCAACAAATTCGGACACGGATTTTACGCCATAGGCATTCCCGTCACACTCAGCATGCAAGTGCTGGAAAAGGCCGGACTGACACAGGTACGCGACTCTCTGTGGAACGATTACGCTGCACAGGCTGCCCAACTCATCAAAAACGGAACGAACTATCCCAAACATGAAGTCAATTACGAGCAAAGTATTGCAGCCCCTGCCGTACAATTCCTTTCCGAATGCTATCTGGTCAGTCACGACACGGCATGTCTGAACGAGGCCCGACGGCAAATGCCCATACTGGAGGCGTTTTGCGGACGGCAACCCAGCTGCTACCTGAACGGCATTGCCATCCGTCATTGGGACGGCTACTGGTTCGGCAAATCAGAGCGCTACGGTGACACTTTTCCGCACTACTGGAGCACACTCAATGCCTCGGCTTATTACTACTATGCTCTTGCGTCCGGAAACTCCGCAAAAACAGAAGAGGCCCGACAGATTGTGCGCAACAACCTTTTACTGTTTGCCGAAGACGGAAAGGGTTACTGTGCATTCCTCTACCCCCGCCTCATCAACGGTCAGCGCGCCCGGGGATATGACGCTTTGGCCAACGATCAGGACTGGGCGCTGGTCTATTACCTGCTGGTCAATAAAAACATATAACAAGTTCCTGACCGAATCTACCCTGCCCTGTTTTTTTTTAACTTCAGGCATGCAAGGTTCATCACGCTTCCGCGTTTTATGGAGTAGAAACCATAGAAAAAAACTGACGTATGAAAGCGAAGAAACTACTACTTTTTCTGACCAGCGTAATTTTGGGACTAACGACCTCCTGCGACAATGGAGATGACTACTACTATTATAACTACGCTTCTCCCAATGCGCTGGTCACAGTAAAGCATACAGCCGATAATGTATGCTACCTGCAACTGGACGACTCAACTACACTCTTCCCCACCAACCTGTCACGCTCTCCCTTCGGGCAGAAAGAGGTGAGAGCTCTGGCCGATCTGGTCATGACAGGAAATGGTCGGGACGGTTTCACGCAGCAGGCCTACATCAATTGGATTGACAGCATCCGGACCAAAGATGCCGTACATGCCCCTGCCGACGAAGCCGCATACGGCAACGACGCCGTAGAAATTGTGAAAGACTGGGTCAGCATTGCCGAAGACGGTTACCTGACACTGAGGTTCCGCACCCGCTGGGGAAACAGTCAAACCGTACATGTACTCAATCTGGTAAGCGGAGCCAACCCCGATGATCCCTACGAACTGACCCTGCACCACGAAGCCTATGGTGACACGCTCGGCAACTGGGGCGACGCGCTGATTGCCTTTAAGCTCAACAATCTGCCCGACACACAAGGAAAGACCGTCAAACTCACCTTAAAATGGAATTCATTCAGCGGCATGAAATCAACCCAGTTTAATTATTGTTCCCGCCGCTCGAGCGGCAACACCGACCTCAACCTGGGCGACCGCTCATATTTCACCCGCGTAAAATAAGAAGGAAAGCACGCCTGAATCCGGGAAATGACAGAAGAATTGGACGAAGCACTACTGGCCCAGCGCGCCGCTGAAAATGACGCCGAAGCGCTCAGCATACTATACCGGCAGACGGCAGGCAATTTAACCGCCGTCTGCCACCGGTATATTCGCGACGTGCACGACATGAAGGACGTGCTGCAGGACAGCTACCTGAAAATCTTCACCCAAATCTCCCGTTTTCATTATCGCGGAAAAGGCTCACTCAAAGCCTGGATGACCCGCATCGTTGTCAACGAATCAATTACTTTTTTACGTCGGCGCGAACGTTTTGACTGTATTGAATACGAACCGGAACTGCCGGACCATCTGACTGAAACTCCGTTTGACGAACAGGACATGGAAGCCTTGTCGCCACAGGCTCTGCAGGAGATGATAGGACAACTGCCCACCGGATGCCGCACCGTACTCAACCTCTATGTCTTTGAAGACAAAAGCCATCAGGAAATTGCCCAGTTGCTGGGCATCAAGGAAAGTTCGTCAGCTTCACAACTACACAGAGCCAAGCAAATGCTGGCCCGTCAAATCAACGAATACCGTAAGAAATGAAAGAAGAAAAGTGGAAAACGCTCATCCGCCAAAAATTGCAGGACTATGAGGAAACGCCGCCACCCGAACTGTGGAACGACCTCATGAAAGCCTTGCCGCAGCCGGAGCAGCAACGCCCCGCCACGGTTCATACACGCCGCCGCTGGCTGTACGGCATCGAAACGGCACTGGGAGCGGCAGCTGCCCTGACGGCACTGTTTTGGGTGTTCCGCTACCCTACCACGGTTCCGCCCCGTGCTTCGCATACGGTTGTTGAGCACAAGCAACCCCTGGAGTCACCCACGCATCCCCACGCTCAAACCGCCGACTTCCGGAGCAGAGACACGGAAAAACGGCTCACCGCCTCCGGGCCACACCCGCAGCTGCTCCGGCTCCGGCAGCTGCTCCGGAACGAGAAAAGGCCGACTCCACCACCCCGGAGAACACCGGGCGGAAAATCCGCCCGCAAGTACGCTCGGCTGCCACACGCCCCAAAACAGCTTCATATGCAGCCGTAAGAACAGACGGATACTCCCGCCGCACGTCCCCGAAGCGCTGGGAAGTGGGAGCCTATGCCGGCGGAAACAATTTTAATGCCGCACAGGGGGAAGAAAGCGGAAACTTCCTGATGGCCACTTCCATCCCCGACAAACTTCCGGCCAATGAATCCACGTCCTCAACGCCGCTGTATCAGCCCAACCGCGCCCTCGACACCCGGACGCACCACAAGTTTCCCATCCATGCCGGGCTTTCGGTACGCTACCGACTAACCGGACGGTGGGCTCTGGAGAGCGGGCTCTTCTACTCTTATCTGGCCTCCGACATTGTGTCCGGCAGCACGCAGCAGCAATATGATGTCAGCCAGAAGCTGCAATATCTGGGCATTCCACTGGGTATCAGCTACACGCTGCTTGACAGCCGCCACTGGAATCTGTATGCCTCAGCAGGTGCAGCTGCAGAAATATGCGTAAGCGGACGCACCGACTCGCGCTACGTTGTCAACGGCGAAACGCTGTCCGGCGAAAGACAGGACGTGCGCATCAAACAGCCGCAATGGTCGGTCAACGCCACCCTGGGCGCACAATTCAACCTGACCGACCATACGGCCATCTATGCAGAACCGGGAATAAGCTACTACTTTGACAACCACAGCCGGCTGAGTACCTACTATCAGGACCACCCGCTGAACTTCAACCTGAAATTCGGGTTGCGTTTTTCCATCCGATAACTCACACAAAAACGCCAGACGGGCGCCCCTTCATTGAGGTATTATGCCTCATGAAGGGGCGCCCGTCCGGCATTATTATAGCCCGCTCTGCAAGCGGTTCCGTATATCCTATTTATAGCGAATCCAACGTATCATTTCCTTGAAACTGGGCTTCTTGCCGTACATCAGGATGCCCACGCGATAAATCTTGCCGGCCGCCCACACCATAAACGCCACGGAGAGGAAGAGCAGCGCCAGCGAAAGTACTTCCTGCCAGAGGGGCACACCAAAGGGTATGCGCGCCATCATGACGATGGGCGACGTAAGCGGGAAGAGCGAGGCCCAGAAACACAGCGGTCCGTCGGGATTCTGAATGCCGTAGATGGCGGCATAAAGGCCAAAGATAAGCAGAATGATAACGGGACTCATGAACTGCGAGCTGTCCTCCTGCTCGTTGACGGAAGCGCCCACCGCTGCAAAAAACGAGGCATAAAGCAGGTAAGCCCCGATAAAATAAAGCACAAACATGAGCCCCATCTCCAGCAGCGGCAGGTTGAGCAGGGGGGTCATGATGGCGTCCAGTTCGGAAGGAGCGGCCGGAGCGGCACCCGCCGTCAGGGCGGCAGAATCGGGCATGCCCGAAAGACCCACATTCACGCCGAATGCCACACCGGCTATCAGCATAATGACACTCAGCATCAGGCCCCACACGATGAGCTGCACAAAGCCGGCCAGCGCAATGCCCACCATCTTGCCTATCATCAGCTGGAAGGGCCGCACGGACGACACCATGATTTCGACGATGCGGTTCGTTTTCTCCTCCATCACGCTCTGCATCACCATGCCGCCATACGAGAGGATGAACATGTAAATGAACAGCACGAGCACCATGCCGGCCAGGGCTGCGGCGTTGGCGTCGGAGAGCACCTCGTTGCCGTGTTCGTCCCACTTGAAGGTCTGAATGCTGAAGTCGGTATTGGCGTCGGCCAGCAGCTTGTTGATATCCACGTGGTCAAGCTGATAATGCGACAGGCGCTGCCGCTGCAGGAAACGGCCCAACTGGCTGGGGACGGGTTC
>ERZ780034.300-NODE-300-length-19572-cov-6.11042_pt1 | contig 19572 bp, 21 predicted proteins | sample MGYA00511855_ERZ780034 | MGnify/ENA primary metagenome ERZ780034 (study PRJEB29588, sample SAMEA2148024) | human gut metagenome | biome: human gut; feature: human-associated habitat; material: faeces | place: Denmark | collected 2008/2010 ...
CAAGTGGGTACACCCCGAACCGAACTTTAATTAGCAAGATTTTCAAAGATCTCTCGTGCTTACAGCGTATAGCTGCTTAGCACATTATTGAATTATTAACGAACTATTGAAAAATAAAAAAGTAAAAAAATGAATAAGATAAATGCATTATTTGCAAACAATAAAGACCGCAAGCTTTTGAGCTTGTATTTCTGCGCCGGATGCCCAACTTTGGAAGGTACAGGTGATGTAATTAAGGCGATGGAGCGCAAGGGGATAGATATGATTGAGGTAGGAATCCCTTTCAGTGATCCGTTGGCTGATGGTCCTGTTATCCAGAGTGCCGGAACCGTGGCTCTGAAGAACGGAATGACGGTGAAGAAACTCTTCGCTCAGTTGAAGGAAATCAAGAATGAAGTGCAGCTTCCACTCGTGCTGATGGGATACCTGAACCCTATCATGCACTACGGCATTGAGGCTTTCTTCAAGAGCTGCGTAGAGAGCGGAGTGAGCGGCACCATCATCCCAGACCTTCCCTTTGATGATTATCTGAAGGTGGTGAAACCCATTGCCGACAAGTATGACATCCGTGTCATCATGATGATTACCCCTGAAACCAGCGAGGAGCGCATCCGTTTCATCGATGAGCATACCGATGGATTCATCTACATGGTCAGTTCGGCAAGTATCACGGGCGCCCAGAGCAGTTTCGGCGATGCCAAGCTGGCTTATTTCAACCACATCAACGGCATGAATCTGCGCAACCCACGCATGATTGGTTTCGGCATCAGCAACAAGCAGACCCTTACCAGTGCGCAGGATAATGCGGCGGGAGCCATCATCGGTAGCAAGTTTGTAACCCTGCTCAATGAAACCGGTGATCCAGATAAGGCTTTAGATGGGCTTTTTGAGTGCCTCGAAAAGTAGTTGATACTTAACAGCGGCTTCGCCGTATAGCAGGCTTGCTCTATAAACTATAAATAATAAATTATAAACTAAGTATTATGTATCAAGTTGACGAAAAAGGATTTTTTGGAAAATTCGGAGGAGCGTATGTTCCTGAGATATTATATAAATGTGTAACCGAGTTGCAGCAGGCTTACAAGCCAATCATTGAGAGCGAGGAGTTCAAGAAGGAATACCGTGCGCTGCTGAAAGATTATGTGGGCCGCCCTTCACCTCTTTATTATGCCAAGCGCATGAGCGAGAAGTACGGATGCCAGCTCTATCTGAAGCGCGAGGACCTGAACCATACCGGTGCACACAAAATTAACAACACCATCGGTCAGATTCTCATGGCCAAGAAGATGGGCAAGACCCGCATCATTGCCGAAACTGGAGCCGGACAGCACGGTGTGGCTACAGCTACGGTATGCGCCCTGATGAACATGAAGTGTGAGATTTTCATGGGTGCCACCGATGTGGAACGCCAGCATACCAACGTAGAGCGTATGAAGATGCTGGGAGCCAAGGTGAACCCTGTGCGCACCGGCAATATGACCTTGAGCGATGCCTGCTCTGAGGCCATACGTGACTGGTGCTGCCACCCACAGGATACCTTCTACATTGTAGGTTCTACCATGGGTCCGCACCCTTATCCAGACATTGTTGCCAAGATGCAGAGCGTAATCAGCGAAGAACTGAAATGGCAGTTGGAGGAGAAGATAGGCCGCAACTATCCTGATTACCTCATCGCCTGCGTGGGTGGCGGAAGCAACGCTGCCGGAACCATCTACCACTACATTGATGATGACCGCGTGAAGATATATCTGGCTGAGGCTGCCGGACACGGAATAGATACCGATTAAACCGCTGCCACTATGCACTGCGGCACAGAAGGCATCATCCACGGAGCCCGTACCCTCGTGATGCAGACCGAGGACGGACAGATTGAGGAAGCCTTCACCATCAGTGCCGGTCTCGACTATCCGGGCATCGGTCCTATGCACGCCGACCTTGCCACATCGGGCAGGAGCCATGTGCTCGCCATTAAGGACGATGAGGCCATCTACGCCGGTTACGAGCTCACCCGCATGGAGGGCATCATTCCGGCTATTGAGAGTGCACACGCCGTGGCAGCCCTGAAGAAGATGAAGTTCAAGAAGGATGATGTGGTGGTGCTCACCGTATCAGGCCGTGGCGACAAGGATGTAGAAACCTATCTCGCGCACAAGGAAATGGCGGGAGAGTACGGAAATTTTTAAATAGTTAATAGTTTATAGTTAATAGTTAACAGAGGCTGCGCCGTTGAGCACGATTGTCAAAGCGGTTCATGTTATAAACTGTAAGCTGTAAACTATATACAGTAAATTATAAATTAAATGAAGTTTAGTTACACGACAGTTACCCGCAAGATTCTCGCCGACCTCTATACGCCGGTGGGAGTCTACATGCGACTGAGAGATATTTATCCGCAGTCGGCTCTGATGGAAAGTTCCGACTATCATGGCTCCGAGAATTCGCGCTCCTTCATCGGTGTGCATCCGCTGGCAAGCATCGCCGTGAGTCATGGTGAGGTCATCAAGACCTATCCCGACGGAAGAGTAGAGAAAGAGCAGCTTCCTGCCTTCGGTGCCGGTCAGGGCGAGGAGTGCAAACTTGCCATCTCAAAGAGTATCAACGACTTCGTCTCTTCCTTCCATGTAGAGGGCGAGAGCAAGGAGTTCTGCGGACTCTACGGATTCACCACCTTCAATGCGGTGAGATATTTTGAGAACATCCCTGTTAAGGATACCACCATGGAGAAGAATGATGCGCCCGACATTTATTACATCATGTATAAGGACATTATCGTCTTCGACCATTTCAACAACACCATGGAGCTCATTGCGCTCCAGAAAAGTGAAGATCCTCACTCTTCACTTCCTGAGCTCGACGAACTGCTCAAGGCGGTGAACAAGGCAAATGTGAAACCTTATGATTTCCACCCGGTGGGCGAAACCACCTCTACGCTCACCGATGAGGAGCACAAGGCAAACATACGCCGATGCATACAGCACTGCCTGCGCGGAGATGTATTCCAGATTGTGGTGAGCCGCCGCTTCGTACAGAAATATGAGGGCGATGATTTTAAACTCTACCGTGCGTTGCGCAGCATCAACCCTTCGCCTTACCTCTTCTATTTCGACTTCGGCGGTTTCCGCATCTTCGGTTCTTCGCCTGAAACCCATAACCGCATCGTGGGCAACAAGGCGTTCATTGACCCGATTGCCGGAACCACCCGACGCACAGGAGATATGGAGCAGGACCGCAAGGCTGCCGAATTCCTGCGCAACGACCCGAAGGAGAATGCCGAGCATGTGATGCTGGTAGATCTGGCACGCAATGATTTGAGCCGCAACTGTCATGGGGTGAAAGTAGATTTCTACAAGGACATGCAGTTCTACAGTCATGTTATCCATCTCGTGAGCCGTGTGAGTGGAGAGTTGGATGAGCATGCCGACCACATCAAGGAGTTTATTGATACCTTCCCTGCCGGCACGCTGAGCGGTGCGCCTAAGGTGAGAGCGATGCAGATTATATCAGAGCTGGAGCCTCACAACCGCGGTGCCTACGGAGGCTGTATCGGTTTTATCGGTCTGAACGGCGACCTGAATCAGGCCATCGTGATACGTACCTTCATTAGCCGAAACGGCGAACTCTGGTTCCAGGCGGGTAGTGGAGTAGTGGCAAAGAGCAATGATGAGTATGAGCTGGAAGAGTGTAACAACAAACTCGGTGCGCTGACCAAGGCGATTCACATTGCAGAGAAGCTCTAATTTAACATTTAACACTTAACATTTAACATTGACAAAAGATGAAAGTAGTAATCATAGATAATTACGATTCCTTTACCTATAATCTTGCCCATCTGGTAAAGGAGTTGGGAGCTGACGTTACGGTGTTCCGCAACGACCAGTTCCAGTTGCCGGAGCTGGAGCGCTTCGACAAGATCATTCTGAGTCCGGGTCCGGGCATTCCGTCGGAGGCGGGACTGCTGATGGATGTTATCCGCAAGTATGCAGGCCGCAAGCCGATGCTGGGCGTATGCCTGGGTCATCAGGCTATAGGCGAGGCGTTTGGAGCCAAGCTTACCAATCTTTCTGAGGTGTATCATGGAGTGGCAACCCCGTGCACCCAGTTTGGCAACGATGTTATTTTCGACGGGTTGGACAAGCGCATAGAGATTGGCAGATACCACTCTTGGGTGGTAGACCGCTCGGGATTCCCTGACTGCCTGGACGTTACGGCGGTAAGCGATGATGGTTGCATCATGGGTCTGAAGCATAAGAACTATGATATTCATGGTATCCAGTTTCATCCGGAAAGCGTGCTGACGCCAGACGGCAAGAAGATGGTGAAAAACTGGTTGGAAAAAGCTTAATGACCTTAATGACCAATGACCTTAATGACCACCATGACCGCATGGTGGTTGTTGAGGTTTTTTGTTTTATGATAAGAAAAAGCAAAGCCTGACGCTCTCTCGAGTGCCAGGCTTTTCTGATACCCTCGCTACAATCCTCTCACGAGTTTGTATAAACTTAAATCTTACCTTCCCACTGGAGGAAAGGTCACTAATAACCTTCTTAATCTTTCAAAATATTTACATTTCCCATGCCACTGCACTCGCACCGAGTACGGCAGCAGAACTGCCATCAAGGGTAGAAACAAGGAATTTAGCCTTACCCTTGAAGGTGCGGAGCACGTGCTCATCATAAGCCTTCTGGATAGGTTTCATGATGAGGTCGCCTGCCTTGGTCAGACCACCGAAGAAGACGAAAGCCTCTGGTGAAGAGAAGGCTGCGAAATCAGCACAAGCCTCACCGAGCATCTTGCCGGTAAACTCGTATACACGCAGTGCCAGCTTGTCACCCTTGCCTGCAGCAACGCTCACATCATAAGATGTAATATCCTCAGGGTTCATCTCGCGGAGTAATGAAGGCTCATCGCTCTTCTCGAGGAACTCGCGTGCTGTGCGAGCCACACCAGTGGCAGAGCAGTAAGCTTCGAGACATCCTGTACGGCCACATCCGCAGATACGGCCCTCTTTGCCACGTACCATGGTAACGTGACCCAATTCGCCTGCGAATCCGTCGCAGCCGTAAACCATCTGTCCGTTGATGACGATACCAGAGCCAACGCCTGTACCGAGCGTAACGTCGATGAAGTTTTTCATGCCTCTTGCTACACCGTATGTCATCTCGCCGAGCGCAGCAGCGTTGGCATCATTGGTCATACCTACAGGCAAGCCGCCGAGGGCTTTGCTGAACAAGTCGGCCAATGGTACCACTCCGTCGTGTGCCCAAGGAAGATTTGGAGCGAATTCAATGGTTCCATTATAATAGTTTGCGTTTGGCGCACCGATACCCATTGCCTTAATCTTGTCAATGCCGCCTACCGTATCAATGATAGGCTGGAGAGCTTCTACGGCTGCCTTCACATAGTCTTCAACTTTTTTGTAACCGCCTGTCTTGATGGCAGTTGTTGCTTTGATCTCTCCGCGAGCATCTACGATGCCGAAAACAGAATTTGTACCGCCGAGGTCAAGGCCTATTACGTACGGTTTAAGTGTATTATCTGTCATGTTAATTATTTAAAATTAGTTAGAATTATTTTATTTCTCGGCAAAGATACTGAAAACTTTTGAATCTCGTTTATTTTTAAATATAAAAAATTTTAATTTTCTTTTTTTTCTGCCAGATGATTTGCTGTCCGAAGTTTCTCTGTTGCCCTAAATCCTGTTTATATTCATGCAGAACATCCGCGTAATCCGTGTAATCCGTGCCCGAAAATATAAAAAACGGATATAAAATGAACTTTTAGGCGAAAAAATTGTGCTTTGTGCCCAAAATTTTGTAACTTTGCCGACTGTTAGAAATTGTAACGATACTAAGATGAATTTAGCATTTCCAATTGAGATAAACATCCTTGACTTCATATTCAAAGGAATTGTCATCGGTGTTCTTGCCTCAGCCCCTATGGGTCCGGTAGGCATCCTTTGCATCCAGCGTACACTCAACAAGGGTCGCTGGTATGGGTTTGTAACAGGTGTGGGTGCCGCATTCAGCGACATTGTATATGCTTTGTTTACAGGCTTGGGCATGAGTTTTGTGATGGATTTTGTGAGTAACTCCGAGAACAAGTTTTATCTTCAGATTTTCGGCAGTCTGATGCTCCTCGTATTCGGCATCTACTGCTTCAAGAGCGATCCGATGAAGAACATGCACAAGTCGAGCAACAAGCAGGGTACCCTGATGCACAATGGCATCACGGCGTTCCTCGTAACACTCTCCAATCCGCTCATCGTGTTCCTCTTCATGGCCACCTTCGCGCAGTTTGCCTTCGTCGTACCGGATATGCCGGTAGAAATGGGAGTAGGGTATCTCAGCATCGTCTTCGGAGCCCTGCTGTGGTGGTTCGGACTCACCTGGCTCGTCGACAAGATTAGGAACAAGTTTGATACCAACGGCATCGTCATTATCAATAAGGTAATAGGCAGCGTTGTCATCATCTTCTCCATCATCGCTCTCTTCGGCACGATTTTTAATCTGTATCATCTGCCGGAATTTTAAAGAGTTTATAGTTAATAGTTAATTGTTTATAGGAGCTTTAGCCGCTTTAGAGTTTATAGTTAATAGGGCTTAAGCTCGTTTCTTCTTATACAGAAAAAATGTTTGTAGCACAAGAATTAAGAAAGAAAAGTATCGCAGAATACTTATTATATATGTGGCAGATTGAGGACATCATCCGAGCTTACGGATGCTCGCTGCCTGTCATCAAGAAAAATTATGTAGACCGGTTCGACTTTACACCTGAGCAGCGTGAGGAAGAACTCGACTGGTTTGGCAACCTGATTCGCATGATGAACGAGGAGGGAAAGCGCGAGGGAGGACACCTTAATATTAATAAGGTGATACTCAAGGACGTCATTGACCTGCACGGCATGCTGCTGCAGAGCACCAAGTTTCCTATCTACAATGCCGAATATTATAAGGTGCTGCCTTTCATCGTAGAGCTGCGCCAGCGGGGCGACAAGGATCTCAACGAGATTGAAACCTGCCTCGATGCCCTCTATGGTGTGATGATGCTGCGCCTGCAGAAGAAGGAAATTACGCCCGAAACCGAAAGGGCCATCAAGGAGATTACCGTCTTCATAGGTCTGCTCAGTGATTATTACATCAAAGACCGAACCGAGGGACTCAAGTTTGATGATGACGACATGTAGTGATTAGTTATTAGTGATTAGTTATGAGTGATTACTTTTTAAGAATATACATTATTATATATTTACAACAGGATGAACGAAATAGAAAGAAGAAGAACATTTGCCATTATCTCTCACCCGGATGCTGGTAAGACAACATTGACCGAGAAGTTTCTGCTTTTCGGTGGACAGATTCAGGTGGCAGGTGCCGTAAAAAATAACAAGATTCGCAAAACTGCGACTTCTGACTGGATGGATATTGAGAAACAGCGTGGTATCTCGGTCTCTACATCTGTAATGGAATTTGATTATCTCCCTGCCGGACAGGAGGGAGAACCTTATAAGGTGAATATCCTGGATACTCCAGGTCACCAGGACTTCTGCGAGGATACCTACCGCACACTTACAGCCGTAGATTCAGCCATCATCGTGGTTGACTCTGCCAAGGGTGTGGAGGCACAGACCCGCAAACTCATGGAGGTGTGCCGTATGAGAAATACCCCGGTAATCATCTTCATCAACAAGATGGACCGTGAGGGACGCGACCCGTTTGATGTGCTCGACGAGTTGGAAGAAGAGCTCAAAATCAAGGTTCGCCCGCTGAGTTGGCCTATTGGTCAGGGCGTCCGTTTCAAGGGCGTTTACAACATCTACGAGCATCAGCTGAACCTCTTTACCCCTAACAAACAGCGAGTTACCGAGAAGGTAGAGGTGGATATCCAAAGTTCAGAACTCGACGAGCGGGTTGGTGAACGTGAGGCTGCACAGCTGCGTGAGGAACTGGAACTGGTAGATGGTGTTTACCCTGAGTTTGAGGAAGAAACCTACCGTTCGGCCGAGGTAGCACCTGTGTTCTTCGGTTCGGCACTGAACAATTTTGGTGTTCAGGAACTCCTCGACTGTTTTGTTCATATTGCTCCATCTCCTAGACCCACCCAGGCAGAGGAGCGACTGGTGAAGCCTGAAGAACCTAAGTTCAGTGGTTTCATCTTCAAGATTACAGCCAATATTGATCCAAACCACCGCTCCTGCATCGCATTCTGTAAGATATGCTCGGGTAAGTTTGTGAGAAATCAGCCATATTACCACGTGCGCTTGGATAAGAACGTGCGTTTCTCTTCGCCTACCCAGTTCATGGCACAGCGCAAGAGTACCATTGACGAGGCTTATCCGGGTGACATTGTAGGTTTGCCAGACAACGGTATTTTCAAGATAGGAGATACGTTGACGGAGGGAGAGAAGATGCATTTTCGCGGTTTGCCAAGCTTCTCTCCACTCCTTTTCAAGTACATCGAGAATGATGACCCGATGAAGAGCAAGCAGTTCCAAAAGGGATTGGAGCAGCTCATGAATGAGGGTGTGGCGCAGCTCTTCGTCAACCAGTTCAACGGCCGCCGCATCGTGGGCACCGTGGGTCAGCTGCAGTTCGAGGTTATCCAGTACCGTCTGGAGAACGAGTACAACGCCAAGTGCCGCTGGGAGCCCGTGCATCTTCACAAGGCTTGCTGGATAGAGGCAGATGACGAGAAGGAACTCGAGAACTTCAAGAAGCGCAAGTACCAGTACATGGCCAAGGATATTGAGGGGCGCGATGTCTTTCTTGCCGATTCGGGCTACGTGTTGAGCATGGCGCAGCAGGATTTTGAACACATCAAGTTCCATTTCACATCGGAATTCTAAATCAATGTAAAAAAGATGGATGAAGAAATTCTAGATTACAACGAGCAGAAAGAGGGATGGGGCAGTAAGATGGTGGATTGGCAGAAAAAACATATTTCTGACCGCCAGATGACCCTTATCCTGGCTTTTATCATCGGCCTTCTGGCGTCGGTGGCAGGATATTTCCTGCACGGCATTGTGCACGAAATACAGTTGCTGCTCACTTCGGGATTCAACCAGAGCACCTACAATCTGCTCTTCCTGCTCTTCCCGATTGTGGGTATTTACCTCACCATGCTCTTTATTAAATATGTGGTCAGAGATAATATTTCCCACGGTATCACCCGTGTGCTTTACGCCATCTCTACCAAAAATTCCAAGCTCAAGGCCCATAACTGCTGGTCATCGGTGGTGGCATCAGGTATCACCATCGGTTTCGGTGGTTCCGTGGGAGCCGAGGCTCCTATTGTGCTCACGGGTTCGGCCATTGGCTCAAACCTGGGACAAATCTTCCGCATGGACAAGAAAACCATGATTCTGCTGGTGGGCTGTGGCGCCTCTGCAGCCATTGCTGGAATCTTTAAGGCGCCTATTGCCGGACTCGTGTTTACGCTTGAGGTGCTGATGGTAGACTTGAGCATGGCTTCCTTGCTGCCTATCCTTATCAGTTGTGTAACAGCTACTTGCTTTACCTACATCCTGATGGGCTCCAAGAGTCTTTTCGATTTTACGCTTACTAATCCGTGGGCGCTCGACCGCGTGCCTGCCTGCCTGTTATTGGGCATCTTTTGCGGTTTGGTGAGCCTTTATTTCATGCGCACCATGTCGGCATGCGAGGGCTTCTTTGCCAAGCTTTCGCCTTATCCATACGTAAAGCTGCTCTTTGGTGGACTGATTCTGAGTTCGCTCATCTTCCTCTTCCCTTCGCTCTACGGCGAGGGCTATTCGGCAGTCAACGTGCTGCTGAAGGGACAGAATGTGGAAGACTGGGGGCAGGTGATGAGCCGTTCGCTCTTCTACGGGCACAACCAGCTGCTCATCCTCTACATCGCCTTGGTAACCTTTACCAAGGTTTTTGCCACCTCGGCCACCAATGGTAGTGGCGGATGCGGTGGTACCTTTGCTCCTTCGCTCATCATTGGCGGTTTTGCCGGTTTCCTCTTTGCGCGTCTTTGGAATGTGAATCAGGTAGGTGTCTATGTTCCTGAGCAGAATTTTACACTGATGGGTATGGCGGGCCTCATTACGGGCGTGATGCATGCACCGCTTACGGGCATCTTCCTCATCGCCGAACTCACAGGCGGCTACCAGCTCTTCATGCCGCTGATGATAGTGTGCATCTCTTCGCTGCTCACCATCAGCATCTTTGAGAGTCATAGCATCTACGCCCTGCGTCTGGCTAGAGAGGGCAAGCTGCTCACCCACCATATTGACAAGGCTGCACTCACCCTGCTGGGCATGCAGGATGTCATTGAGAAAGATTATCATCCGGTAGGTCCGGATCTGCCGATGAGCAAGCTGGTGAGTGAGATAAGTCGCAGTAACAACAACTTTCTGCCTGTTTTGGATCAGGCGGGTGTGCTGTTGGGAGTAATAGATATTACGAAGATTCGCCACATCATCTTCCGCACCGAACTGTATCAGCATTTCACTGTGCGTCAGCTGATGATGCAGCCTTCTGCAGTTCTTACCGAACATGACAGTATGGACGAGGTGATGCAGAAATTTGATAAAACCGATGCCGCCCAATTGCCAGTGGTTGATGTGGCAGGCGTACTGAAGGGTTACATCAGCCGTACTAGAATCTATTCTATGTACAGGCAGATTGTAGCGGATATGTCGGCAGAGTAGGAGTTTTAAGTGAAGAGTGAAGAACGAAGAGTGAAGAATTCAACGGCTTTGCTGGTTTTATTTTAAAATATTAGTGTTTTATGGAGAAGAAGGATTTGAGAATTGTTTTTATGGGAACACCAGAGTTTGCGGTGGAATCCCTCAAGCGCCTGGTAGAGGGCGGTTACAACGTGGTGGCTGTGGTTACGCAGCCTGATAAACCGGTGGGCAGACATCAGGATACGCTGCAACCTTCTCAGGTTAAGCAGTATGCCGTAGAGCATGGTTTACCGGTGCTGCAGCCTGTAAAGATGAAGGACCCTGACTTTGTGGAGCAGTTGCGTTCTTATCAGGCTGACTTGCAGGTGGTAGTTGCTTTCCGCATGCTGCCAGAGGTGGTTTGGGCAATGCCGAAATATGGTACATTTAATGTACATGCAGCCCTCCTTCCGCAGTATCGCGGTGCGGCGCCTATCAACTGGGCAGTGATTAATGGAGAGAAGGAGACGGGTGTTACCACCTTCTTTCTCGACCACGATATTGATACCGGTCGCATCATCCAGCAGAAACGTTTTCCTATTCCGGAGACGGCAAATGTGGAGTATGTTTACGATGGGTTGATGCATCTTGGTGCTGAATTGGCGCTGGAAACCATTGATGCGCTCATCGCTGCCGATGGTAATATCGGTTCCATTCCTCAGAGCGAAATGATAGGACAGGGTGCCGAACTCAAGCCGGCTCCGAAAATCTTCAAGGATACCTGCCGCATCGACTTCCACAAGCCTGCTAAACAGGTGTATGATTTCATCCGCGGTCTTTCTCCATACCCTGGTGCATGGACTGAAATTAAGAAGAAGGAGACAGTAGTATTCTTTGACGATCCTAAGGGAGATGATGATTACGTGAGGTTCCCTGAGCCTACTGCTCATCCATCCCATAAGCAGAGTACACAGAAAATTCAGGTACTTAAGATTTTTTCTACCCATATTTCATGTATGAAGCGTGGTGATGCGCCTGTGGGATCGCTCCGCGTTGAGGGGAAGTCGTTACAAGTAGCCTGCCTTGACGAATGGCTCATTATTCAGGAGTTGCAACTCAGTGGCAAGAAACGCATGGATGCTTCTGCTTTTCTCAATGGTATGAAGGACATAGCTTATTATGAGTGTTTGAAGAAAGATGTAAGTGACGATTTTTAAGATTCAAAAGATTTTTGATTTTTAGTTTTATAGTATTATGACTGTAGAAGAAGACATCAAGCGTGCTGTAGAGTGCATGCGAAAGGGTGGAGTGATACTCTATCCTACAGATACCGTATGGGGCATAGGATGCGACGCCACCAACCCTGAAGCGGTAAAGAAAGTTTATGAAATAAAGAAACGTGACGATTCTAAGGCGCTTATCTGCCTGATAGATTCAGCTGACCGCATGGCGCGTTATTTCCGCAATGTGCCACAGGTAGCATGGGATTTCATTGATGCTGCCATGCCTGTAAAGCCTACTACGGTTATTCTTGATGATGCGAGTGGAGTGGCTAATAATCTGGTAGCAGAGGATGGAAGTCTGGCGATGCGTATTACCTATGAGTCTTTCTCCAAACAACTCTGTTACCGTTTTCAGAAGCCTATTGTAAGTACAAGTGCTAATGTGAGTGGTGAGCCTGCTGCACAGAATTATCGCGACATCTCCGAGGAAATCCTCAATGCTGTAGATTATGTTTGCTGGAGCCGCCGTCAGGAGCATAAACCTCATCAGCCTTCCAGCATCGTTAAGATTGCTAAGGATGGTGAAGTGAAAGTAATCAGATAAGTTTTCAATTCATCCTTATATGAAATGCCTGCTAGAGGAATATTTTCTTCCCTTAGCAGGCTTTTTTGTATGTTTTCAGTCTATAATATACTTAAAGAAGGACTATTGCAATTCGTTTATATGACAAAAAAGATTTCCGCTCAATACGGATATATAACAAGAAACCCTGCAAGAAATGAATCTTGCAGGGTTTATCTTGGGTGGAAGGTGGGACTCGAACCCACGACATTCAGAACCACAATCTGACGCTCTAACCAACTGAACTACGTCCACCATATTGGTTATGTTTTGCTTTTTCAAAAATAGTTGGGTGGAAGGTGGGACTCGAACCCACGACATTCAGAACCACAATCTGACGCTCTAACCAACTGAACTACGTCCACCATATTCTTGTTAAGCGGGTGCAAAGGTACGAAAAAAAAATGGTTCTACCAAATTTTTTCGTACCTTTTTTCTTATTTTTTATTTTGCAGGGCTTGTTGGAACAACTGGAGCTGCCTTCTGGGCATCTGCACCAGCTGCAGGAACAGCCTTCTGAGCACCTGCTGCTGCATCCTTGCTAGCACCTGGCATAGCAGGAAGAGCGGTCTGCTCCTGAGTGGCTCCCTCCAAAACACTGCTTTCGCCAGCTGCCTGAGGGGCTACATAAGCACATGCCACGCTGATGACAACCAAGGCTGCAGCGAGGCCCCATGTTAATTTCTCAACAATGTCAGTGGTCTTGCGAACACCCATGATTGAGTTGGTTGAAGAGAAGTTACTTGCAAGTCCACCTCCCTTTGATTCCTGGATGAGCACGATGAAAATCATCAGGATAGCTACCAGGACGATTAATACTACTAATAATGTGTAAGCCATTTTTTAAAACTAGTTTTATTTATTTATTATTCTTCTTTATTTCTTCTTGCTGTTCAGCATCAGTTTCTCAAGGAATCTGAGCTGGTCAACATAATATCCGTTCTTGTCAGGATGCTGCTGATGCAGGCGGCTGATGATTTCGTAAGCCCTCTGATACTTGCCCTGCTTGATGTAGATGCGGGCGAGGGTTTCGGTGAATACACCGCTGTTTTCCTCTTCGCCATCCTTGTCGGAATCGGTCTGAAGTTCGGGAGTAAATTCTGGTTTGTAATCTTCGTCCTGCTGGATTTTAGGCAGTTTGAAACCGCCATCCTCCATAAAGTCGTCGATGAGACTCATGGTGCGCGAAGTATCTTCTGGCTCCTGCTGGTCTTCGGTCTCCATGAGATAAGCCACATAGTCTACAGCTGCGTCAGCAGGTGTAGGCTTACGTTTCTCCTTCTTCTCTTCTTCGTCTTCTTCCATAGGAATGGATCCCAGGAAGTGGTCGATGAGGTCGCTAGTACGGTCTCCGTGTTTTTCTGCTCCTATTCCTCTTACGCCTTGCTGTTTGTTGGATTCAGTCTCTTCAGGGGCGTTTTTTATCTGATAGTGGGCTGCCTCTACCATCTCGAAGATAATCTTACGGTCGGTGATGTAGATGGCTGCACGGCGCAGTTCTTCGTCGAAACTCGGGTCGTGGAGCAGGTACAGATTCTTCAACATCAGTAGGCGTGCCGTCTGATAATACGGATATAAGGCCAAGAGGGCGCGTAAGTCGTAGAGCGTCTCTCGGTTCATTTCCTCCGGGTGTTGTATCAATCTGCTTAATTCCACGATATTTTACTTTATTTTATTTTACTTTGAACTTTGAACATTGAGTTTTGAACTTTATGATCAGTAAAGCCGTTGAATTCTTCACTCTTCACTTTTCGTTCTTCACTTACTTTACCAGTTAGCTACCGTAGCGTTGAATATCTGGTCTACCAGGTCTTTGATAATCTGGGTTACCAGTTCTTCCTGCACAGAGGCAAGGCTCTGAGTGGTGTCGTAGGTCTTGGCAGATGTAAACTGCTTTTCGAAGTCCTCGGCATGGTTCTTGGTGTTGGTGAAACGTACGTTTACGGTGATACTGAGCTCGGTCTGTGCTGAGTATCCCTCAGAACTAACCGACTTGTTGCGCTGAGAATATTGGGTGATTTCGCCCTCTATCTTCAGGTCTCCGTTGCGTGACACCTGTATGAGCTGGGTGTTGCTGGCAAACTTATCCTTGAGTTCGTTGTTGAACATCGGACCCATCGGACCCCATACATACGAACTTCTGATAGGGAAGTCGGCTATCTGTATGGTCTTAGTTTTGGTGTAGTCGATGCTGGCACCGTTGAACTTGTAGCTCACGGAGCATGCTGCCATGACCGCCACCATCAGTGTGACTCCTATTATATATAGGTACGCGCGTATATGCTTCATAACTTATATTTGTTAATCTTTCTGTACAGAGTTCTGTCGGAGATTCCCAGTTCTTCTGCCGCTTTCTTGCGGTTTCCGTTGTTTCTCTCCAATGCCTTTTCTATCATCTGCTTGCTAAGGTCGCTGAGGTTCAGATTCTCGTTTTCTTCCTTGATCTCCTCAATCTCAGCATCCTCGGCTTCGGGTTTGTAAGTGCCCCTAATGCCTCTTGTAGCTATTTCCTGACGGATGTGTTGTAGCTCATCGAGATCGGTAATCGGAGGTACGGACGATACCGGAGAAACCGATGGAACGGATGATACGGCCGGAATCGGAGATACGGATGATACTGGAGCTACCTGGGTATTCGGCTGAACCGGAGAAACATATCCGCCTGTACCGCCCAACTGGCGTGCCTCATCGAGTTGCTTGCGCAGGCTGTTCATCTCTCGTCTCAGGTCGCTCACGTTACCCCTCAGTTCGTAGAGAATCTTGTATAGCAGTTCGCGCTCGCTGGAGTAGCTATGGTCGTCCTTGCCATCCTTCTGTATGGTGGCGAGCTGTGTAGACTCCTCATCTCTCGGAATAAACTGAGTGAGAGTCTGTGCATCGATTTCTCTTTCTCGGCTCAGCACTGACATCTGTTCGGTAATGTTCTTGAGCTGTCTCACATTTCCCGGCCACTTGTATTTCAGCATGATCTGCTTGGCCTCATCTGAGAGTGAAATCTTAGGCAGACGGTATTTTTCGGCCATCTGCATGGCGAAGAGGCGGAAGAGCAGGAGGATGTCGTCGCCACGCTCTCTCAATGCAGGCATCTGTATCGGGATGGTGTTGAGGCGGTAGTAGAGGTCCTCGCGAAAGCGTCCTTCGCTCACAGCCTTGCGCATGTTTACGTTGGTGGCTGCCACGATGCGGACATCCGTTTTCCTTATCTCAGTTCCACCCACGCGGATGTATTCTCCCGTTTCGAGCACGCGCAGCAGTCTTGCCTGCGTCTGAATCGGGAGTTCGCCCACCTCGTCGAGGAAGATGGTACCCTTGTTGGCAATACCGAAGTATCCTTCGCTTTCGCCTATGGCTCCAGTGAAGGAACCCTTCTCATGTCCGAAGAGTTCGCTGTCAATGGTTCCCTCCGGAATGCTTCCACAGTTGATGGCGAAATATTTCTCTCTGCGGCGTGGCGAATTGTCGTGAATCACCCTTGGAATGATTTCCTTACCAACACCGCTCTCGCCAATGATGAGCACGGAGAGATCGGTCGGCGCTACCTGTAGGGCTACGTCGAGCGCATGGTTCAATCCGTCGCTGTTACCGACGATATTGTAGCGTTGTTTTATCTTTTGTAGTTCGGAAGTATCCATTTAGCTGCCAAAATTACTCATTTTTTCTGAATTATCTGCATTTTTTTTTAATTTTAACGTTCGGGAGGTCTGATTACAGGGCAGATTTGCCTTTTTTGCGTCATCTGCCCTCCCGAATCTTTCTTTATTCCGCTTTTTCTCGGGAAAAGGGAATCTTTCTCTTATCCCTTTTTCTTAGGGATGGAGAATCTTACCTTCTCGCTCTCGTCACGCTTCTCGTGGTAGAGTTTAGGCAGTGGATTCTCGTAGGCCTCATCATAGTCTTCGCGGTTGCAGAAGGCATCCAGCGCCAAGTAGATGGCGTGGCGGAAGGAGATTGCATCGGCTTCGTTGCAGCCCGTGATACTGTAGCTAGGAGTGGTGTTGGCGGCGGTGTGCACGAGTGGCAGACCGGCAGTAAAGAGTACGCCATCCTCGGTGTAGAGAGAATGGAACGGGGTAGTAGCCTGATCATGATACATGGCCATGATGCCGTCGAACTCTACGAAATGGCCGTTGCCGAAGAACTCGTCAGTAGGGTAAGGACCAAAAGCTTGTATTTTCTGCTCGGCAAGCTGGTCAATGGCTGGGATGATGATGCTGGCTTCCTCTGGTCCGCAGCTCTCCTCACCGTCGTTGCTAGGATTCAGGGCGAGCACGGCGATGCGCGGGTTGGTAATCATGAAGTCTCGCTTCAGTGATGTGTGCATCTGCTTCACCTTCTCGATGATGAGCTCCTGGGTGATAGCTGCCGGCACGTCCTTGAGCGGAGTCTTTCCGGTTACGGATGCGATGCGAAGGTCGCCGCCGCAGAGAATGGAAAGGCCCTTGGCACCTTCGCCCAGGCAAGTTTCTATGTATTCCTTGTGGCCCTTGAACTGGAAGCCCTCAAATTGTGCGTTCTGGTTGTTTACCGGTGCGGTAACGAGCACGTCGAAGAGTTCGTCGCGGTAGTCGGTCATGGCTCGGTCAAGTGCCTTGATGGCTGCCGTACCCGATTCCTGAGTAGGCATGCCCATGTCAACCTTTACCTCCTCGTCTACGGCTGGCAGGAGGTTGATTCTTCCGTCTTCAGCATCTTCTGCTTTCTGGATGATGGAGAACTGGGCAGGCAGATTCATCGCCTTGCGGTAATAAGCTGCCACTTTAGGCGAACCGTAGATGATAGGGGTACAATACTCCAACATCTCTGGCTCACTGAATGCCTTAAAAATGAGTTCGTATCCGATACCGTTGGTATCTCCGTGAGTGATGGCCACTCTAATCTTTTTGCTGTCCATTTATCGTTTTATTTTATAGTAGAAATCGCAGCTTCTAGCTGCTTGATTAATATTTTCTTTTTCATTTCGGGCGCATAGACGAAGCCGATGATGATGATTTCATCCCCCGTTTTTCTCAGGCGGATGCGCCTCATCACGTAGGGACCTCCCATGGCGTCGCCCTTCATCTCCCAGAGTCCTTTTTCTGAAAGGACCGGGATTATCATGTACATGCTGTCGGTTTCGCCGGGCATGTTTGTGCGGAGCATGCTGTCAATCTGCTGCTTCTCTTGAGCAGGAAAAGCATCAGAATTGGCTTTCCCTCTTCGTTCTTCCCTCTTCACTTTCATGAGGATGAGGTTCTTCATGCCCGAACTGGCGTTGTTTGAAATCCAGATGAAGTTCCCGGCCTTCTTGCTTGCTTGCATTTCGGCAGGGATGATCATGCTGATGCCGAAGTTCTTCTTTACCAGCTGCTGCATCTCGCGGTTCTGCTTGCTCGGGTTGGTGGAGATGATGGAGGCGAGGTGCTCCAGTTCAGTCTCATCTACGAACTGGCGCAGTTTCTCGGGGTTGAGTTTCTCTCTGAGTTGTTGCAGCGAGCGGGCAGAGATGCGGATGACGGTCTGCGGTGAAGCATTCTCGTTGCGGCTCAGCCTGACTGAGAATTCCGCTGCCGGGATGTTCACTACGATGCGAGTTCTTACGAGCAGGTAGCTGCCGTGGATCTTGCCCTTCTTAACCTGGATGAGCCGGCAGGGCGGTTCGGGGTGGGGCAGGCACCTCTTCCGTCAGTATCTTCGTAACGATGCTGTCGGTATCTCCCTCGAGTACCACCTCGTAAGGCTGTCCTGTGCTCTTGGGCAGTTTTCTGTTTCTTCCTCCTCCCGGGCTGCAACTTGCCAGAAAAAGGAACAAAAGACAGCCGGCAAGTAGGATCTTTAAAGATTCTCTAACCATTTTTCCCCCACCTTTCCTTACTTATTCATCTTCTCTTCATCCTCGTGCTCACGGATTTCTCCGATTTTCTTCGAGGTGCTGAGCAGACCGCAGGCGGCGTAGATGTCCTGGCCGCGGCTGGCACGGATGGTGGTGAAGACACCATGCTGGGTGAGGTAATCACGGAACTGCTCCATCTTCTCATCATCCACACCTTGCAGAGGAATGTCTGGAATTTGGTGGAAACGGATCAGGTTGAAGCGGCAGTCAAGTCCCTTCACCAGTTTGATGATGGCCTTGGCATGCTGCATACTGTCGTTTACGCCCTTAAAGACGATGTATTCGAAACTCAGGCGGCGTTGATGAGAGAAATCATAGTTCCTCAGCAGTTCTACTACCTGCTCAATGCCCATGCCCCTTTCGGCAGGCATCAGTTCAGCGCGCTCAGAAGGGATAGGGTCGTGCATGCTGATGGCCACATGGCAGTCGCTCTCTTCCAGGAACCGCTTCAGCTTGTTCTTCACGCCCACCGAACTTACCGTGATGCGCTTCGGGCTCCATGCCCAGCCGTAGTCGGCGGTGAGAATCTCTGTGGCGCGCAGCACATTGTCGAGATTATCCATCGGCTCGCCCTGGCCCATGAACACGATGTTGGTAAGCTTGTCCACCTCCGGCAGCGAGTAAACCTGGTTCAGAATGTCGCCTGCAGGCAAGCTGCCCTCAAACCCCTGCTTGCCGGTCTGGCAGAACAGGCAGTTCATCTTGCATCCCACCTGTGACGACACGCAGAGCGTAGCGCGGTCGTGTTCGGGAATATATACCGTCTCCACAAACTTGCCTTCGGCTGTGGGGAAGAGATACTTGACTGTGCCGTCGACCGAGCGCTGCTCGTCGATGGGCGCACGGGCTCCTATCTCGTAGGCCTCAGCCTTCTGTCTGTTGGCCTTGGATATATCTGTCATCTCGTCTATGCTTTTCACCTGGCGCTGATAGAGCCACTTGGCCATCTGTCCGCCGGCAAAAGCAGGCATCCCCAATGCTCGAGCCACTTCCTTGAGCTCCAAGAGGGTCATGCCGAGAAGAGGTGTCTTGGTCATTTCCATATCTGTAATTAATTAATGATGCAAAGTTACTACAAACCAAAGAGAAAACAAAGCAAGCGCGCTGTTTTTTATCGTCGCTGGCGCCAATGTGATGACTTTGGGGCTGGCGCCAGAGGCAAGGGTCTCACTATCTCGTGCGTTTGCCATAGCTGCAGGGCACCGCCCCGTTGCCACGACAAAGGGCG
>ERZ780034.301-NODE-301-length-19439-cov-6.02445_pt1 | contig 19439 bp, 14 predicted proteins | sample MGYA00511855_ERZ780034 | MGnify/ENA primary metagenome ERZ780034 (study PRJEB29588, sample SAMEA2148024) | human gut metagenome | biome: human gut; feature: human-associated habitat; material: faeces | place: Denmark | collected 2008/2010 ...
TTGAACCAAACACGCAATTAATTGACAAACTTTTCAAAGAACTCATTTTATTTACTGCCAGAGCCGCTTAGGCTGGGCTAATTTTTAACGAACTATTGTTATAAGAAACCCGACCAAAATAAGACATGATTCCCCACTCTGAAGCACTTGAACCAGCCCCATTCAAACCTATCATATTGGCAGCATTCAGCGTTTGAATCAATCCGTTCCGATAGTGTGAACCACTGATATAGTTATTACGATAGTCCGAATCGGTCCATGAAGAACCCACCATAACATTCAATCCATGCTTACCGAAATGATCGTCATAAGTCAACACATTATCAAATGTAAGTACTGTATTCTGATTACGGTTGTCAGAACCTTCGCCGTACTGATCACGTCCATGAGAAGTTTTTTCCGGATCAAGGAAAGTTGTTTCAATGGCATTCCGACGGTCGATGGCAAAAGTTGTCTTGAACGTCAATTCAGGTATGAATGTAATCAAAGCACTTCCTGAAGCCAACAGCCTGTTCTCACGGTCACGGTCGTAACGATGACGCTCAATGTTTTCAGCTGGACTGGTAATGTTTGCTCCATAAAAATTCGTATAATAACGGTCTGGATTCTCCGGGTCCATTATAGGTGCATAGGTAGGAGTATTGATAACAGAAAGTACAGTACCTCCACGGTTAGCTCCAGTTCCCATTTCACCGCCACCGTTGCTCACATAGTCCGAATAAGTTATGTTTGCTGATATTCTCAACCATTTACGTACATCGTTCTCAATATTGGCACGAAAATTATAACGCTTGAAAAATGCTGTTTCAATTACGCCTTTTTCATTCTGATAACCTGCAGAAAGAAAATAGCGAAGTTTATCATTTCCATCAGATACTGATACCTGATAGTTCTGCGTATTTCCTGTCGTATAAGTTTCATCCCACCAGTCTGTCTGGTCTGTCAATCCGTCAGGTAAACTGATCAGACCTATCTCATCCATCAAATCCTTATATTGAGCCACATTCAGCGATTCAATCTTATTGCCTACTTGAGTAAAACCTGCCTGGATGCTGAGAGCCACTTTTGCATTGCCAGACTCCCCTGCCTTGGTAGTAATCAATACAACACCATTTGCAGCACGCGAACCATAAATAGCGGCCGAAGAGGCATCCTTCAATATCTGCATACTTGCTATATCATTAGGTGACAAGAACTTGATATTGTCAACAGGTACACCATCTACCACATACAGCGGGTCATTGCTCCCATTGAAAGAAGTAGTACCACGTACACGGATAGCCATGTCACCTCCTGGCTGTCCTGTTGGCTGTACGACCGATACACCTGCTGCTTTACCTTGCATGGCTTGAGCCGCCGAAAGGATAGGCCGTTGCTGCAAATCATCAGTCGATACAGTAGAAACCGCTGTAGTTACATCTTTACGTTTCACAGAACCATAACCGATAACCACTACTTCGTCCAGTAATTCATTATCTTCCTTCAAAACCACTTCCATAGAAGCCGAAGCCTTCAATTCTTGAGTCTGATAACCTACATAAGAAATAACCAACATAGAATTAGGAGCAACCGATAATGTAAAATTACCGTCAATATCAGTAATCGTACCATTGGTTGTACCTTTTTCAAGAACACTGGCGCCAATAATCGTATTGCTACTCGAATCGACTATACGCCCTTTTACAGTAAGTTTTTGTGCGAACGCACTCACGGATAACAACGCCGTCAGCAGAACTGCCAGCCATCTGCGCATATCCCACAGAATTTTTCTCCTGTCTTTCATACGTACAATTTTTTGGTTAGTAAAAAGATTATAATTAACAAAACTTTGAACGGTGTAAATGTAGAGAATAAGCTATTCCCCCTTTACAACAAGGGAGGAATAAGTGGACCACAAAAAGGCATAAAATACTGTACTACAGAAAAGTAGTATAAACAAAATGATTTAAAAAAGTGGAAGTGTAATAGACTTCAATATACTCGGAAATCACCACTAAAAGGAGACCCAACCTTATAGGACAGCCCGTTTCAGAATCGGAAGAATCATAACAACCCCCAATACTTGTTCATATAACCGATAAGACTTATCTGAATAACCTTCCGATAAAATAAAACTCAATGTGTAAAGTGAAAAAATGTACCCTATAATGGACAGAAATGCCATCATCTTATATATATAACACCTTAGAAGCTCTTTCTTTCCGTTTTTCAAATACAATATCCATAGTATTTTAAACGAACGGATGTTTCACCCTAAACGAACGGATATTTCACTTCAAACGAACGGACATTTTACCTCAAACGAACGGACGTTCTGTAACATATAAGATTCTATCAACACAAAACTGTTTCACTCAAACTGGTCTATATGCTGACCTTACACACGTAGATGGAAAATCGATTGATTATCAGCGAATACGACGTACCAGATTTTCAAAATCCTCACGGGAAACACGTGCTTTATTTTTCACTTTGGCACGATAATTATAAATGGTATTCACTGAATAACGCAAAAATTCGGCAATCTGAGAACTATCCGTAATCCCCAAACGGATAAGTGCAAAAATACGCAATTCTGTATTCAGCTGTTCATCACTTTTCGGTACGATACGCTCATTTTCCTGCAAAAGTTCATTAAACTGTTCCACAAAATTAGGGAAAAGATGTAGGAAAGCCGAATCAAAATTAGCATACAATTCCCGAAGTGCCTCTTCCTGTAGCGTATCCGAGCGTGTCAGTTTAAACAATTCAGCCACTTGATTAGAAGAAATCTTTTTATTGACTAAACGACGGAAAGTATCCAGCTGCGTAATGTACGTGGAACATAAACGAAGGAAACGAGCAATATATTCTTCCTTTATCTTATTAGATTCCGCCAATTCTTCATTGGCAGATTGAAGGTCTTCATTTATCTGCTTCAGTTCAGCATTCAGCAAATTCAACTTCTCATTGGCTTTCAACAGATTCTCACGAGCGACAGCCAACTTCTTCAATTGCTTGTAGATGAACAACAACGCCAATAATACTACTACAGAAAGCAATGATACACAAATAATATAAAATTTCAACTGTGTATTCCGGTCTTGTAACATCATCCGGTAAGTATCACCGATTAACGACAAGTCATCCATACTTTGCCACACACGTAGACGGGCATTATATAACTGGGTTTCGCTCCACGAAAAGTTCATATACTGATAGCTATGCTCCAAATCTCCGGCATCAAGCAGCGCCTGTGCCAGCATCCATAACGAAGCATGGTCCTTGGTAGCCAAACGGATATCTGTAATGGCAGACAAAGCCAAACAAATCATGTATGAATTCCGATCATCCGCCTCCCGATAAATCAAAGCCCGATTATACATAACCAACGCATATTCCTGCGAGTTCACATCAGCCTTCAAAAGCCTTTCGTTATTGAGCGACAACGCCTTATCAAGCTCACCGCTATCACGGTAAGAGGTCTCCTTCAAAATCAAATACAATGCTGAGTGAGGGTCCAATAACCGGTAAAGAGAATCTTTATACAATTCCGATCTGGCAGTATATATCTTCCCTATATCTTCAGCCTGCGTATAGAATCCTGCTTCTCCATAAACATGATCGCAAGCGTTATAATAATCAATCAATTCTTTTTTTCCTAAATACCTGCGTTCTACCTGTTTCAACATATCAACGGCTTCCATATACATACCTGATGAAGCCAGTAAATACGACAAAGCTATCTGACTGCTGGATTTACGTATTCCATCGTCATAAGAATCGGCCAACTTAATATTATTGCTCAAATAATAGATAGCAGAATCACATAAATAAGACCGGTATCTTTCATATAATTCATTATTCAACCGATAGTGTTCATCATATGAAAGAGAATCCTGTTTTAAACGATTCTTCAACATACTGATTTGACCTGCCCGCATCGATGTAAACGACTCATTCTGAGAAATAGCCTGGTCCAAAACCTTTAACAATGAATCAAGCTTCGCATCAAGGGCAAATCCATAGAACGTGTTTATTATCAGAAGAAGAAAAAATATTTTGATTCTCATAACTGTTAAATTTTCGATAAACAGTAATACAAATGTAACAAAAAGTATTCATATTCCATAAGACAACCAATATAATTCAGATGAAACATAAAAGTTCTAATAATCACAACAAAATATGATTCGGATGAAAAAGGGAGTACAACCTCAAATGGCTACACTCCCATAAAATTATTTTTATACAGATATTACTATTGAAAACCAAATAAATGCATTTCCCGTAATTTCTACAGAAAACTTAACGGGAACCAGAAATTCATTTCAACTCAAAGGCTACAGTTCCTTTTACATCGACAGCAGAAGCAGCAATGATAGCCTCAAATTTTCCCGGTTCGGCTATCCAGGAATGCTTGACATCATCAAAAAAGCTAAGAGATTCTTTATCAATAACAAAAGATACTTCTTGCGTTTCTCCTGGGGCTAGCTTAATCTTTTTGAATCCTTTCAGTTCCTTCAGAGGACGAGGCAAGGAAGACTTCTTATCGGCTATGTAAAGTTGCACAACTTCCTGTCCCTCACGATTACCTGTATTCTTGACAGTTACTTTGACAGTCAATTCTCCATCAACCGACATAGTTTCAGCGTCTGCTACAGGCTTTCCGTATTCGAACGTCGTATACGAAAGCCCGTGTCCAAAAGCAAAAAGAGGTTTCACTTTCTTCTGCTTGTCAGCCCACCGGTATCCCACAAAAATACCTTCATTATACTTAATATCAATAACAGAATCAGAACGTTCACCTGTGTATTCTCCCAATGCATGTGCACTGTTATCTTCTAATTTTACCGGAAAAGTAAAAGGTAATCTTCCGCTTGGATTCACATCTCCCATAAGTACAGCAGCCAATGAACTGCCAGCTTCTGAACCCAAATACCAATCCTGCACAATAGCAGGCACTTCCTTTACCCAAGGCATGGCAACAGCATTACCCGATATATTCACTACAATCAAATTACTGTTGACTTCAGCCAAAGCCTGAATCACAGCATCCTGTCCGTATGGCAACCCCAAGTCTTCACGGTCTGTATCTTCACAATCCTGATTGTTACTTTTATTCAATCCACCGATAAAAATCACATAGTCAGCATCAGCAGCCTCAGTCTTCGCTTCAGCTATCAGCTCCTCCGGAGTCCGGTCATCTTTCAAGTCCTGTCCGGTTATCACACCGTTATACTCGCCACTGGCATCGCCTACATAACCACGGACATATACGACCTCTGCACGGTTACCTACACGTTGCCTGATTCCATCCAAAGGGGAAAGTTCACGTTGTACTTTAAGCGATGAAGAACCTCCACCTACAGTCATCATCTTGATAGCGTTTTCTCCTACAACAACAATCTTCTTGGCCCTATCAAGATTAATCGGCAACAATCCTCCTTCGTTCTGAAGCAGTACAATTCCCTCCTCACCGATTCGTCGGGCGGCTTCATAATGTTCAGGAGAAAGCATGGCTCCCCATGGACGGGAAGTATTCATTGTAGTACGGAAAGCCAGACGCAAGATACGTTTCACTTTATCATCCAATTCTTCTGTTCCGACTTTTCCTTCCTGTATGCGTTGAAGATAAGGCATAGCCAGATAATAATTGTCGTAGGCATTGCTGGCACCGTTACTCAACCCGTTAGTCCAACTGCCGAATTCCATGTCAAGACCATTGGTAATGGCTTGGTCGGTATCATGCACGCCTCCCCAATCAGAAACTACAACACCGTCAAATCCCCATTCTCCTTTCAATATATCATTGAGCAGATATTGGTTATGACAGCAATGTTGCCCTTTATACAAATTGTAGGAACCCATGATAGCCCATACCTTACCCTCTTGCACAGCAGCCTTGAATGCCGGCAAGTAAATTTCATACAAAGCACGGTCATCAACAATGACATTCGTGGTATGACGATTCACCTCATGGTTGTTCAAGGCAAAATGCTTCACACAAGCTGCAACTCCATTCAGCTGTACACCTTCAATGTAAGGAACTACCATACGGGATGCCAAGTAAGGGTCCTCACCCATGTATTCAAAATTACGCCCATTGAGAGGTGTCCGATAAATATTTACACCTGGACCCAAAAGCACAGTCTTGTTACGGTAACGTGCCTCTTCTCCGATACTTTTTCCATAAAGTAGAGACATTTCAGGATTCCAAGTGGCAGCAAGGCAAGTCAATGCAGGAAATGCAACACAAGAATCATTCGTCCAGCCTGCCTGATCCCATTCGTCCCATAATACTTCCGGACGGATTCCATGAGGCCCGTCAGTCATCCAAAAATCTGGTATACCCAATCGAGGTACTCCTGCACTACTGAACTTACTCTGTGCATGTACCAAAGCAATCTTTTCCTTCAAGGTAAGACGTGACAATGCATCCTCAACCCTTTCTTCTACTGGCCTACTTTCATCTAAATAGACAGGCTTCTGTTGGGCAGAAAGAGGTAAAACAGCAACAAAAGCCAAACTGACTAAAAAATTTTTCACGATATTTTGATTTTAAAATAATGCCATCTGATTCTGTTCATTCAATCCTATCATCAATAATTCAGATATGAATAAATATTTTTCTAAAACAACCAAGACCATCTAAAGCACAATCAAAGAACAAACCTTAAATAATTAAAGACATAATCTGATACTGACCGCATAACATCGCAGAAGTATTTTCATCAGTATTAATCCAAGGTCATGATTTCATTACATTGTTTTGTTTCAAAGATATAAAAAATGCAGAATCTATTTCCAAAAGGTAGAAAGATAAGGATAAATATGAATTCCACCAAAAACCAAAGTTTTAATAATCAAACACATAAGAAGCACATAAAGGCCTAAAAAAGTGGATAAAGAGTAGACTATGGCATCCGATATAAAACTCTGAAATGCATATAATCATACATCCATCGACCGGTTTTTACAAGTGCCCATTTGCAAATATCAAGTTATTTTACGAATATTGCATACTCAAGATGTTAAATCTCAAATTTCTAGTTTCACCTATAACCCTATAATATGAAAAGAATCATTCTGGCCAGTGCACTGGGACTATTTGCACTACAAAACATCTCCGCACAAAGTTTTCAGATACAGCCAACTCCCCAAGAGTATGTGACCTCTCAAGACTCATTGGAAATACCTCATCAGATATCCCTGATAACTGATAACATTCAATCTAACAGACTTTCAGCTATCTCCCTCATAAAATCTCTATGGAAAAATCAAATCGAAGAGAAAGGATTTCCTGTGTATTTAGGTATCAAAGGAGATAAAAGTATTCATAAGTACAAGAAAAATATTCCCCATAAGGCCGAAGGATACTACTTAAGCATTGAAAAGGACAAGATAGTTATCGCAGGAGCAGACGAACAAGGCTTGTTCTACGGAGTACAGACATTGGCACAACTGCTGACACTTCCGAAACTACCGTTAGTACAAGTAACCGACTATCCGGATCTGCCTTATCGTGGGGTAGTAGAAGGTTTTTACGGTACTCCCTGGAGTCATGACGCCCGTCTGCGCCAACTGGAATTTTATGGTAAAAACAAACTGAATGTATACCTGTATGGCCCGAAAGATGACCCTTACCACAGTACTCCCAACTGGCGTAAACCTTATCCTCCGAAAGAAGCAGCCCAACTGAAAGCACTGGTTGATAAAGCAAAGGAAAACGAAGTCATTTTCTATTGGGCCATCCACCCGGGACAAGACATACGTTGGAATACCGAGGACCGAGACGCACTGATGCAAAAATTTGAAAGTATGTATGAACTTGGGGTACGTGCCTTCGCCGTATTCTTCGATGATATTTCCGGAGAAGGAACCAAAGCAGAAAAACAGGCCGAACTATTAAATTATCTGGATGATAATTTTGTAAAAGTAAAAGGTGATGTAGCTCCACTGGTAATGTGTCCGACCGAATATAATAAATCATGGTCGGATGTAAAGGGAGGATATCTGACTACCTTGGGAGACAAACTCAACAAAGACATTCAGATTATGTGGACCGGTGATCGGGTAATTGCCTGCATTGACAAACCATCCATGGAATTCATTAACCCATTGCTGAAACGTAAAGCATATATATGGTGGAACTTCCCGGTTTCTGACTATGTACGTGACCATTTGCTGATGGGACCAGTGTACGGAAACGGACTGGACATCAAAAACGATATGGCAGCTTTTGTATCGAATCCCATGGAGAGAGCGGAAGCTTCTAAAATTGCTCTGTATAGCATTGCCGATTATGCCTGGAATCTGGAATCTTATCAGAGCGAAGTGTCCTGGAAACGGGCTATCAGAGATTTGATGCCTCAACATGCCAAATATCTGGAAACATTTGCGGCACACAACTCAGATTTAGGAGAAAATGGACATGGATTCCGCAGAGATGAATCTGTAAAATTACAGCCTGCTTTAAAAACTCTAAGTGAAAACTATACCAAAGAAGGGAAAATCGATGAAAAGGCTTATCAGGAAGTAGCGGATGCTTGCCAACAAATCATCTTATCCGCTGATATGCTGATGGCCAGCAAGACAAACCGTCCGCTGATTGAAGAAATCAAACCTTGGCTGATTCAGTTCAAATTAACAGGTGAATACGGACAGCAGGTACTTCAAATGATTCAAGAGCAGGTTATCGGAGAAACAGAAAACTTCAAAGAAACCTACGCACACGCCCAAGCATTACAGGTACAGATGGGAGAAGTAGATGCTACTTATAACCAGAATCCTTATCAGCCGGGAGTAAAAAGCGGCTCGAAATATCTGATACCGACGTTTAATGCTCTTTTCGAAGCCAGTACCATCCGCTTCAACAAACAACAGGGAACTCAACTGGATACAAGAGCAGAATATCATCCTTACAGCCTTAGCAGCGACGTAACTCAACTGGCTTTACTCCCTGTCCGCCGGAAAGGACGCACCGGAGCTGTATCTTCTTCCAATGAAGTTATTCTATGGCAAGCAGAAGGTCAATTGACTCTAACAATGGATTATCCGAGGAGTTTAGGCAATATCATATTAGACTTGGGGACACTGGATATTAATGGAAAATTTACCCTAGAAGTACAGACTACTGACGGTAACTGGAAAATACTAGAACTAAAACCAACTAATAACAAAACATTGTTGGTGGCCGACGCTGGTCCGGAACAGATCCTACAGTTCCGCTTGAAAAACACATCTGGTACGCTACAGAAAGTCTACTTCAAACGTTGTAGTTTTAACGAACGATAAACCGTTTTCAAACGGTTTTTAAATTCCGTACCTGTTTTGATCCGTCAAGGCAGGTACGAATATTTGCGGGCCTCTACTCCAACACTGATAGAACTGCTTTCTCCTAATTTGAAATTGACTAATCCACCTAAACGGTCAGGATTAAAATCAATTGTCGGATAATAAAGAGGAGAACGCTTAGGCATAATCGATTTATTCCCGTATGCATAGATACTAATCCGCTCATTGACCTTAAAAGCAGCTATACCGGCTACTCCTATTGTTCGGCAATTATATCTTCCCCAATCCAGGTTACTGGCATACAAACCTCCTGCTATACTCACCCGGTTACTTAAAGGCATTGCATACAGAAAAGCAGCATCTTGTCCGAATCCGACACCGGAAGGGGCATACTTACTAGGGCTAAACGTTACACTCATACCTAACGAAGCATTAAAACCCTTATGAAGTTCCCACGTACCGAAACCTTGATAAGAGAAAGGAGAAATACCATACATACTGAACGGATAATAACCTGCTTGTACAATAGGAGACACCAAAGGAACCGACAGTGAATCGGCAGACAACTGAACAGGCCGCAATTCGTCAGTCATTAAAGTATCATTTGATTGTACCAAACTCTTTTCTTGTTCTATTTGAGCTTGAAGAGTCAATACCATAAAACATCCTAAAACCGATAATATCCAGTTCTTCATGATTATACCAATTTATCTACATTAAAATATATAGTAAGAAGAAAATAATACTTCCTTCGGTTATCTTGAACCATATCCCATATTTCGCAAATATAGCGATTATTCTTCCGCATCATGCGTTCCAAATAGTTTTTTAATATTAAACAAGAAGCCTTATATGAACCTTCCACTATTTTAACAATCTGACAAAAAATAAGCGGGAGACAGCATATTTTTATCTTCTGTTTCCCGCTCATACACAAACAATCAAATCATCAGTCAAACAGACTTCTGAATTTCTTGAATATCTTTTCCTTTAAACTAGTATTCGGCTTGAAGCTTTCAGATTCCTGCCATTTCTCCATAGCTTGACGTTCTTCTTTTGTCAATGTTTCCGGAATATAGACACTGACATTTACCAACAAATCTCCAGTACCAGTACTATAACCATAACTGTTGATGTTAGGAAGTCCCTTTCCACGAAGACGAAGCACCTTTCCTGGTTGAGTTCCAGGTTCAATCTTTATTTTTGCCTTACCATCAATGGTAGGTATTTCTACCGTTCCTCCCAATGCTGCTGTAGGCACACTCAACAGCAAATTATAAATCAAATCACTCTCATCACGTATCAGTTCCGGATGTTTTTCTTCTTCTACCAATACCAGCAAATCTCCGGCTACACCGTTGTGCTTTCCGGCATTACCTTTACCGTTAATGGTAACCTGCATTCCTTCTGCTACACCGGCAGGAATCTTTACGGTTACTACTTCTTCACCATATACGACTCCTTCACCACCGCATTCCTTACACTTGTTCTTTACAATCTTACCTTCACCGTTACACTGCGGACAAACAGTCTGGGTCTGCATCATACCAAAAATACTCTGCTGAGTACGTGTAACACTTCCAGTTCCATGACAAGTCGGACAGGTTTCTACCCCACCATCGCCTTCTGCTCCTGTTCCGTGACAATGACTACACTGTACATACTTTTTCAATTTGAATTTCTTTTCTACACCAGTAGAAATTTCTTTCAAATTCAATTTTACCTTGACGCGCAAATCTGCACCACGGAATTTACGTTGGCGAGTCTGGCCTGAACCTCCACCAAAGCCACCGAAACCGCCATGACCACCGAAGATATCACCGAACATTGAGAAGATGTCATCCATAGACATTCCCTGTCCACCAAAACCTCCGAAACCACCGGCACCAGCAGCGCCATCCACTCCGGCATGTCCAAACTGGTCGTAACGGGCACGCTTATCCGGGTTACTCAAAACTTCATAGGCTTCGGCAGCCTCCTTGAACTTCTCTTCAGCAGTCTTGTCACCCGGATTCTTATCCGGGTGATACTGAATTGCTTTTTTACGATACGCTTTCTTTATTTCATCGGCTGATGCTGTCTTCTCAACCCCCAGCACTTCATAGTAATCTCTTTTCGCCATGACAGAATCTGTTTTTCTTTTTATTGAGCTACAACCACTTTCGCGTGACGAATCACTTTATCATTCAACATATAACCTGTCTGTACACAATCCAAAACTTTCCCTCTTTGTTCTTCCCCAGGTGACGGAACTAATGCAATCGCTTCATGAAAATCTGTATCAAATGATTCACCTATAGGTTCTATCTTTTTCAATCCCTCATGAGAAAGTTCTTTCAGGAATTTCTGATAAATCAGATCCACACCGTCATAAATGGCTTTCACATCTTCAGCTTTCTGCATATTCTGCAAAGCTCTCTCCAAGTCATCTAAAATCGGAAGAATAGCAGTAATGGCTTTTTCTCCTCCATTCTTAATCAGTTCAGCCTTTTCTTTTAATGTACGTTTACGATAGTTATCAAACTCTGCAGACAGACGCAAATATTTGTCTTTCTGTTCTTCCACCAGCTTCTTGACTGTTTCCAACTCCTTCTCCAGCTTTTCTTCAGCCGTTAATTCTTGATCTTTTTCAGCCTCAATCTGTTCGTTAGTTTCGGAAGTCTGAGTAGTCTCCTCTTCTGAAGTCCCAGTCTGAGTTTTATCCACTGTCTGTCCAGACTGCTCTTTTAGAATATCTTCTTGAGTCTGTTTGTTCTCTTTTGTACTCATATCTATTTATTTTTTATTGTTCATAGGAAAATTCACTTTCACACAACAAATTTCATGCCCAACTATACAAAAGTTAGGTAATCACGACTAAAATTATGAAAAGATGCCAGACTGACACTCTTTATTACCTAAAACCGCTGCCTTTACTTCCTCCTCACACATTAATCACCTCGATAATAATAAAGCAAAGCATGACGCGCTATAAAATCTGCATTTGTCTGCACCAATTCCTTTCCTGTTCCATCCGGAAAAGACGCATCTGGCAAATAACAGTTTTTAATACAATATGTCAGTAGGTCAGGCGGACAAAGCGTCTCTTCTGTAAGCAAACGAAAAGCCTCTTTCTCTGCCTTGCGAGAATCATAAATCGGATTATCAGGGTCAGCGATGTACTCACAAACATCTTTTGCCAACAGAATTCCTTTCCGAGAATCTATCATCAATACAAAATTACGATACGATTTCATTTGAGGAAGCGTATGGTTTTCATCATCCGGCCATTGAAGTACTTCTATCAAGAAGCGATGTAATTCATCGTAACCAGAAAGATATACCTTTTCTTTTCCTCCTGTACCAGCTACAAACAACCGATACATCTCCGCATTTTTCTGTAGAAGCACATCAGATAATTCCGGTTCTTTCGGATAAAGTCCAGTAACTTCTCTCCAAGCAACGCTATCAGTCAAAGATTCCAGTATCTCTCGAAGAAACAAAGCCAATGGCCCCACCGGAATAATGAAACGATCGGAAGGAGTCACCTTCTCTATATAGGGAAGCATGGAAGGTTCAGTCAGGTACGAATGTCCAAACAACCAATTCAACTTTCTCTCCTTGTCTTTCTCATTATTAAAGCCATCCATACAATGCTCTAACCAATCATTGGCAGGAGCCTCTTCATACGCTTTAGTTAATATTTCGTAGAAACAACGAGCCTGCTCCACTATCCTACTATCCATCGGATGAATATAATCATGAACCAAAAAGGCTTTCTGCCATGTATTCCATATCAGAAAACGGATATCCTCTTCATTGATTTCATTCTCCAGATAATCGGATGAGAGTGTATAGAAAGGAAGCTTTTTCCCATAAAGTTTCTCGTGTTCAGCTATAAAGCTATGCCAAAGCCCTAATCCGGAAATGACGTCTTCCAGATAAGCAGCTACATAAAGTGCCAGCTTACGACGAAAAAAATCCGGTAGGTCAGAAATATTACAAGCGGCATAAAGGACATTCGCCAATTGCACAAAATAGACATCTGATGGCTGAACCGAAGTATAAGGATGGATAGCCAACCACTCTTTAAGATAAATTGCAGGTTTATTCATAAAACCGTCAGAATTAATGCTTAGTAAAAAATGTCAAAATCAAAGATAAAACTATCAACATCATACCGACTCCTACTACGCCTTCCCACTGAAAAGCTTGCCAGAATGTCCCTGCCAGGAAAGTTCCAATTGAACCACCGATGAAATAGGTAGTCATAAATATGGTATTAACCCGATTGGATGCTTGAGGAGCCAATGATAAAGCACACGTCTGATTACTGATCTGCACACATTGCATACCTATATCAATAATAATGATACCAGCAATAAAACCAAGATAGGAACTCTGAAACAGAAGCATAATACACCATGCCGCAAGCATGAGTATACAACCGATATATGTTAACTTACGGACACCCAACTTTCGAACATAAAAACCAACAAACGAAGCTGTCAATGCACCTGCAATACCACACAACCCTAACATACCGATAACATTGTTTCCCGCATAAAAAGGTTCCCCTCCTAACTTAAAAGCTAAACAAGCCCATAAAGTAAGGAAACTGCCAAAACAGAATGCTGCACGAACAGCAACCAACCGTAAAGTGGCATTCGAACGAAAAAGCGTAAACAGCGACTGCATCAAAGCACGATAAGTTCCTTTGAAATTAGAAGGCATATCCGGTAGAATCCGAAGTACCACAAAGATACACAGCAACATCAAAAAAGCTGCAATATAATACATGGTGCGCCATCCCCAATACTCGCCTATGATGCCGCTGATGACCCGAGAGCCCAATATTCCTGTAAGCAAACCACTTACCATCATCCCGACATTTCGTCCCTTGTTTTCCGGCTTCGAAAACTGGGAAGCTATCGGAATGAAAATCTGAGGCATAACTGAACATATACCTGTAATCAGCGAAGCAATCAAAATAAAATGAATACTAGGAGAACAAGCTATAGAGAATAAAGAAAGCGCCAACAATAAAAAATTAACGATTATAATATTACGCCGTTTATACAAATCGCCCAACGGTATGATAAACAGCAATCCCAACGCATATCCTATCTGAGTAGTCATAGGTATCAAATTGGCTGTAAATTCAGACACCTGCAAATCCCCGCTCATCACATTCAGCAAAGGCTGATTATAATATAAATTGGCTACTGATATACCCGAAATAATAGCCAACATCCATAACAAAGAAGCTGGGATTCCCTTATTTTCTTCCAAAATTCGTTTCATGCCACAAAGTTAGGGATTTTCGATAAATATTTATATAACTATCCGGATAAACCCACTGAAATATGTCTGACCCGACACTTCATAAAAAATCCGGGCAGGAAGATAGATACCCTACAAGGCATATCCTTCCCACCCGGAAAAATATTTTCAAAAAATCAAATCAAGAATCCCAGCAAGATACCAGCAGCCACTGCAGAACCGATGACTCCCGCTACGTTCGGACCCATCGCATGCATCAACAGATAATTACTCGGATCATATTCCAGACCTACTACCTGTGAGATACGTGCCGAGTCAGGCACAGCCGATACCCCGGCATTACCGATAAGTGGATTGATTTTATCACCCTTCGGCAGAATCAGATTGAATATCTTCACGAAAATAACTCCTGAAGCGGTAGCGATAACAAATGACAACGCGCCCAGACCGAAAATCTTCAATGAATCTACAGTCAGGAACTCAGATGCCTGAGTAGAAGCACCTACAGTCAGTCCCAACAAAATGGTAATGGTATCAATCAGCGGACCACGGGCTGTCTCTGCCAAACGGCGGGTAACTCCGCTTTCTTTCAACAAATTACCAAAGAACAACATGCCCAACAAAGGCAAACCGGACGGAACCAGGAAACAGGTCAGCAACAACCCGACAATCGGGAACATTACTTTTTCTGTGTGCGATACAGCACGGGGAGCTTTCATACGAATGAGACGTTCTTTCTTCGTTGTCAGCAAACGCATGATAGGAGGCTGTATTACAGGCACCAGCGCCATGTAGGAATAAGCAGATACCGCTATCGCTCCCATCAGGTTAGGTGCCAACTTGGAAGAAAGGAAGATAGCCGTCGGACCATCCGCACCACCGATTATACCGATAGCACCTGCCTGCATCGGATCGAAGCCCCATGCAAGAGCAATCATATAAGCTCCGAAAATGCCAAACTGCGCAGCAGCGCCAATCAACATCAGCTTCGGATTCGATATCAAGGCCGAAAAATCCGTCATAGCCCCGATTCCGAGGAAAATGAGCGGCGGATACCACCCGGAAGTCACTCCCTGATACAAGATATTCAAGACAGAGCCTTCTTCATAAAGTCCCACTTTCAGACCGGCTTCCATATTAAACGGAATATTTCCAATCAAGATACCAAAACCGATTGGAATCAGCAGCATCGGCTCAAATTCCTTTGCTACGGCCAGATAAATGAAGAATATACCGACAAGAATCATTACCACATGCTGTATCGTAGCATTATGGAATCCGGTATATGTCCAGAAATCGGCCAGGTTATTCTGTAAGAAACTAGCAAACTCTCCCATAACTATTCAATGACTATAAGATCCGTACCTTCAAGAATCGATTCTCCCTTGCTGACATTGATAGAAACCACCTTACCGTCACGATCGGCCTTAATGTCATTTTCCATCTTCATGGCTTCCAAAATCAACAATGTCTGTCCGCGTTTTACCGTATCGCCTTCCTTAACCTTGATATCCAGAATAACTCCCGGGAGCGGAGACTTGATACCAGCCTTGCTGCCGGCCACAACCGGACGAGTTACAGCTGGAGGTGGAGCAGCAGGAGTAGTAGCTGCCGTACGCACTACCGGCTTGATTTTCGGGCCTACCTTCTTTTCCAGCTCTACAGTATACGGAGTACCGTTTACTTCTACATGTACCTTATTTTCTTCTATATCGCCTACGGCAACCTTATAGAGATTACCGTTGATTTTATATTTATATTCTTTCATGATATTTCAATTCGTTAGAGGTTATTTCTTATGAGGAGTCTCACGCAACGTATAAATCTTCGAACTCCACGGTGAATAGCTTCGTTTCACACGGCTGATGGTCAGAATAGTTTCTTCCACATCATGGTCGGCTCCCTGAGCTTCGTGCAAAGCCATCGAAATAGCTGCAATGACCTCACCCGGAGCTTCACCCAATCCTTTTTCTTTTGCTTCCTGCTTGTCAGTAATGTTATGTGCCTTCATTGCATTACGCTTACGCAGCTTGACAGCCATCTTTCCTACAAACTTGAAACAGAGGTAAAGCAGGATAAGTCCGGAAAACACAACACTCATAGCCGATATAGCCATACCGATACCTGCAGGATCATGCTGTTCGAAATTCTCCATCTTCGGGTTGCTTTCAATGGTCTGGTTATTGGTACTCGGAGTAACGTATTTGTCCTCACTTCCACCTTTCACTTCCCATTCGGCTGTACCGTCTGATACACGTGCATACGACTGGTTGGCCTGAAGCAGACCGGCAGGTACCACAACCTGGTCCAAAAGTTTCTCACCGGAATCATAAAGACCAATCCAGTTCTCTTGAGTCTTACTCAAGACAAAATTCGTATGGAAAGTACCTCTTCTTGGCGCACCATCAGCCCAGAAAAGTGCATGCTGACGCGGTTTGAGCAATGTCAATACATCCCCTTTCGGTATAAAATAAGATACGGTATCGCCAGGTTGACTACTTACTTTCAAGTAACATCCTGCCAAGTCCGCACTGCTGTATGCTCTGTTGAATATTTCTATCCACCCGCTATGTATGCCGTAATCATCCTGAAAATTACTCTCATTATCCACCAGAATTTCATTAATGAGCAGTTTGGACGCATTATTCTGTTCCTTACAGGATGAGAAACCGACCAACAGCAACAAGGCTAGAAATATTCCGATTTTATGTCTGTTCATAATGATCGTCATTTTTTTAGTTACTATTACAAAGGAATATTTCCATGTTTCTTGGCCGGATTGGTCAATTTCTTGGTCTGCAACTGTTGCAGAGCACGAATGATACGGAAACGAGTATTCCGAGGTTCAATGACATCATCAATATAACCATATTTGGCTGCATTATACGGATTAGCAAACAGTTTAGTATATTCTGCTTCCTTTTCAGCCATGAACTGTTTCGGATCGGCAGCTTCTTTAGCTTCCTTGGCATATAATACTTCTACAGCACCGGCACCACCCATTACAGCAATTTCAGCAGTCGGCCACGCATAGTTCATATCACCACGCAACTGCTTACAGCTCATTACGATGTGTGAGCCACCATATGACTTACGCAATGTAACGGTCACTTTGGGAACTGTGGCTTCGCCGTAGGCATACAGCAATTTCGCACCGTGCAAAATCACGGCATTATATTCCTGGCCAGTTCCCGGCAAGAATCCCGGTACATCAACCAAAGAAACAATAGGAATATTGAAAGCATCACAGAAGCGGACAAAACGGGCACCTTTACGCGATGCGTTACAATCGAGCACACCGGCCAGGAATTTGGGTTGATTGGCTACGATTCCGACAGACTGTCCGTTGAAACGGGCGAAACCGATAATAATATTTTTAGCAAAGTCACGCTGTACTTCCAAGAACTCACCGTTATCTACAATGGCACCGATTACCTCATACATGTCATACGGTTTATTCGGACTGTCTGGAATTATTTCATTCAAAGAGTCTTCCAAACGGTCAATTGGGTCTGTGCAATCTACATAAGGAGGTTCTTCCAGGTTGTTCTGTGGAATATATCCTAACAGTTTACGGATAAGAGCCAACCCCTCTTCTTCTGTAGCAGCCGTGAAGTGCGTTACTCCAGAACGGGTAGAATGTACAGAGGCTCCTCCTAAATCTTCTTGAGAAACATCTTCTCCTGTAACTGTTTTTACTACTTTCGGACCTGTCAGGAACATATAGGAAGTACCTTCCATCATCAAAGTAAAATCAGTCAAAGCAGGCGAATAAACTGCGCCTCCTGCACAAGGACCAAAGATTCCGGAAATCTGGGGAATAACACCTGAAGCCAGGATGTTACGCTGGAAAATTTCGGCATAACCGGCCAATGCGTTGATACCTTCCTGAATACGTGCACCACCAGAGTCATTCAGTCCAATACAAGGTGCCCCCATCCGCATGGCCAAATCCATAATCTTACAGATTTTCAAAGACATGGTTTCAGACAATGAGCCGGCCGACACTGTAAAGTCTTGGGCAAACACATACACCAGACGACCTTCGATAGTTCCATATCCAGTTACTACACCGTCACCCAAATAGTGTTTCTTGTCCATACCAAAGTTAGTACAACGATGCTGGACAAACATATCCAGTTCCTCGAAACTGCCTTCATCCAGCAGCATGGCAATACGTTCACGGGCTGTATATTTTCCTTTTGCGTGTTGTTTCTCTATTGCTTTCTCGCCACCACCCAAACGAGCCTGGGCACGGAGCGCAATCAGTTCTTTTACTTTTTCAAGTTGGTTACTCATATTATCATATTTAAGGGATTCACTCTATCAAGCTTATTTCTCGCAAAGTTCAGTCAATACACCCAAAGTTGATTTCGGATGCAGGAAAGCGATGTTCAGGTTTTCCGCGCCTTTCCGCGGTGCCTTATCAATCAAACGGATACCCTGTTCCTCGGCCTGTGCCAAAGCCTGAGCCACTCCATCTTCAACGGCAAATGCCACATGATGTACACCGGCACCTCTGTTTTCCAGGAACTTGGCGATAGTACTGTCCGGTCCTGTCGGTTCCAGCAATTCAAGCTTGGTTTCACCGCACTTCAAGAACGCAGTCTTTACTTTCTGGTCTTCTACCGTTTCAATATTGTAACACTTTAATCCTAATACATTTTCATAATATGGAAGGGCTTCTTCAATGCTCTTTACAGCAATACCAAGATGTTCAATGTGTGAAATTTTCATAACAAAAGAATTTTAAATAATATTGTGGTTTTAAGTTTAACTCATCAGACAAAGAAAATAAAATTGGTTTGAATAACGAAACATTTCCCAAAAATATTTATTTTCTTTAGTAAACTTCCAATTTTAGGGTGCCCCCTTTTAGACGGGCGCCAGTAGGCACCCGT